>Ga0208162_1000590_pt1 | contig 20626 bp, 15 predicted proteins | sample CB_VirMetaG_4_FD_184539 | JGI IMG/M metagenome (GOLD analysis project Ga0208162, IMG submission 184539) | Freshwater to marine saline gradient viral communities from Chesapeake Bay - CB_1508_1M Viral MetaG (SPAdes) (version 4) | ecosystem: Environmental > Aquatic > Marine > Coastal | place: USA... | reverse complement strand
AACCTATAGCTATAACTTCAAATCAATTTGAAAAGTTTTTAAACTCTAAAAGAGAAAATGTAATATATGGACAGGAACATTTAAATAATGTTGTAAATAAAGATAGTTTTTATAGATTAAATAAAGAAACTATATTTGAAAATGAAGAAGAAGATAAAATTGATAACTTTAAAGCAAAAATAAAAAACAGAGGAAGTGTTTTATTATCAGCGCAAGAAACCAGTTCTCAAAACAATAGTTCTGATCCAGATCAAGGTCAAGAAAACGGGGATACAAGCGCGCCTGCATCTGATAATCCGAAATATAATATAAATCAATTAATCCCTCCCTTACCACAGTATCCGATACGATCAAATTTTGGACTCGATGAAGAGTTTGAAACAGCTCAAAGTGGATGGTTTGAAGAGGTGAAAGAAAACGTTAGACTTGATATAATAGAATGGGCAAATTATGTTACAAGTAATTCTGATGATGATGGCGATATATCTAAAAGGGTTTTTTCTTTACCGAGAGACACTTATAATCAAAGACAAAGAGGTAACTCCAGAGGAAGAGAAAGACTAAATAACAATGATTATATTGAATTATTATTAAGTTGGAATCCAGACGGTAAAGGAAGAATAATAAGTAGTGAAGAAAAAGAATATTTTAGACAAATAATAGATTCATATGATGTTAACACAAGAAGTGTAGCTCTTTTTGGAAATAAGGAGTTTCAAAATATAGGTGCTGGGCGCGCCGGTGATGATAGGGGGTCAGAAAACATTAAATATGAAATAGGTGATGTTAAAAGACAAGATGCTTTGAATTTTACCCAATCAACATTTTATGATATAGATTTAAGTAATACTGCAAATTTAACAAGACAAGGTGTTGGTGAATTAAATATAGATGTTAGTGATGCTGTTGAAGAAGTAAAAGTTATAGAAGAAGATAAAACTCCTGTAGGTTATTATTTAGGTGCGGTTTTAGAAGCAATAGCAAGTACGGTAAATGAAACACCTGATGCAGGAACAGAATTAAGGTTTTTTTATGAAAAAGTGCCAGAAGAAATAAGAAACGATATTAGAAATCTTAATTTTAAAGTAAAAACATTAGATTTACAAGGAAAACAAATAAGTGTTAATTTATTTAATGATGTAAAAACTACTTTTGATTTACCTATTGATTATAAGACAGTTGATAATTTTTTAATGAACAAAAATGTTTCTAACACATCAGTAATTAATTTACTTAAAGATGTATTAGCTTCTGCAAATTCTGGTATTATGAAATCAGCACCCAGAATACAATTAGCGTACAGATTAAGACCTAATAAAGATGGGGCTTATGAGGTTTATATAGCATCAAAAGATTATGGTGGTGTGGTTAAACAAATTTCATCAAGCTATTCTTCTGGCGACTATATAACTGAAGGTTTGGATAATAACCAGAATAAAACCATATCTTTGAATTTTGGAGAAAAAAATTCATTAGTTGAATCTTTTAATGTAGCATCTAAAATAGATCCACTAACTTATGCAGCTTTTAGAATGCCAACTAGTTTTGGATTAAGACAAATTTCATTGAGAGATATAATAAATAACAATAATGGTGATGTTGATTTTTTAGAAATGATTTTATCAAGTGCTAGATCAGGTAAGGGAGATTTATTTGATTCTATAGTTAGTGAAGGTGGAGATATTAATGAAAGAATATCAAAGATAGAAGAGTTTTTTGCAAATGATAGTTCTGAGTATACAGATCAAATCAACAACGATATTACTACATTACTATTAAGCAGTCCAGAAATTTTTACTGGATTTTTAAGTGCAGCTATTAATAATCCAAACCAAACTACTTTTGTGTCAGATTTGTTACTCAATTTTCTTTTCAATATTGATGCTACTATTCACGGTATAACTGGAATATATTTGTTAGATCCAATTATTGTTAATAATTTTCTATCACAAACTGGTGGTGTTTATATGGTTAATTCTATTAGGGAAACAATAAGTCCGGGTTCTTTTTCTACTGTTTTGAATTTAAAACTACATAGTCCTTTTCAAAACAATCCATCATCAGTAAACAATACTTTAAGAAATATATCTACAACAACAAATGATGATGAGGCGTCAGCAGCTGAAGGTGAAACTATTTCCGATACTAATAGTTTAGGACAACCATTACCAAACCCAATAGATCTTGTTTTTGCTAGATATACTAATACAAAACCTCCTCAAAAAATGTTTATTGAGAAAGGTGTAGGTAATCCATTTGCTGGTCCTTTTTATGATTCGGAGGGCAATGAAATTTTCGGAATTTTTTAAAAGATTAATATTATAATATATTTTATTAAACATTTAGGTATAAAAATAAGGAGTGTTTATGAAATATTGGGGTAAAGAAGAAGAGGAAGCTATTATAAATTTTAATATGACGGACGATATAGAAGATAAGCACGTTATATATTATAAAATAATTCAACCAGCTTTTAAACAATTAGTAGAAAATATATATTACACATTTAATTTTAATAGAACCTTATATGATTTTAACGCTATACAACATGAAGCTATAACACATTTATATGAGAAATTAGCTAAGTATGATGTTACTAGAAATAAAAAATCATATTCTTATTTTGGAACAATAGTCAAGAATTGGTTAATACAACAATCAAATTCTTATAAGAAAAGGGTATTTATAGATGAAGACAATAATGATTTAATTGTCTCAGATTTAAGTCTTGGATTTTACGAAGATAAAGTTGTAGAAGAAAATAATTGTTTTTTTATAGATTTATTAAAAGATGAATTTATTGATCAAGTACATTGTAATTCTAACTTAAATAATGATGATAAAAAAGTTTTAGGTATTATAATAGAACTATTAAATAGTTATGATAAGGTGTATGTTGGTAATAAAAAACAATTATACGTATACATAAGAGAAGCTACTGATTTACCAAGCAGAAAAATAACAAAATCTATAAATAAGATAAAAGATATATATGGCTTTATTAAAAAGGATTTTGTGGATATATAATGGAAAGTATTGAAGAATTAAGTAATGATGAAATAATAAGTAATTATATATCAATGCTTGAGTCATATGATAAGTGTTTAATTGTTTTCCAAGATTATGTAAAAATGATGGCGGAAAAAGAAAAGAAAATAGAATTAACAAAAAAAGAGTTAATAAGAAGAAACATTAATATAGAAGATAAATAATGTCTGAAGCTATAGGTGATATATTTAACACAGGTAAAATAGTACAAAGAAGTTTGTTTGAACAATCTTCTGGTGTTAATAGTGCTAATTATGAACTAATAAAAAGAGCTATAGTTATAGATGTTAATAGAGATATAAGTGATGATTCTTTATATAGTTTAAGAAAGCCTCCTTATAGTATAAAAGCAGCTATTATAGGGGAAGACTCACAATCGTTTGGTGAAGATCCTACAATAGCTTTATATAGTTGGTATAAACCTCTAATGAGTATACATAATATAAGCATACCAGAGGTTGGAGAAGAAATATTAGTTATTAGAGAAAATACTTCTGTTAATTCAAGTGGATATTGGATTGGCAGAATAAATGATAGTAGTAAGGTTAGTAAGTATTTAGCAAGAGATTATGCTAGAGATACTAACAGTAATTTACGTTATGGGTTTGATTTTTCTGTTGATCAACTCAATAGAACAAAAAACTCTTTACAACCTAATAATGCACTTAACACATATGTTATTCCAGCTTTTTTGGGTGACGTAATACAACAGGGTAGAAGTGGAACTTTTATAAGACACTCTTTCGACCCTAATAGTAATCGTAGGTTGGGTGTTTTAGAACTTGGTTTATTAGAAAGCAGAAAGTATAAAAATAGTGATAATATAGCTACTATTGGCAAAACAAGAACTAAAACTCTTCATATGAGAGGTGAATTAAAAGACATAGGGACTATTAGAAAGAAAACAAATGTTGAAATTAGAACAGAAGGTCCGTTTTCCGATGGAAGTTTTCAAAATGTTCCTGTAAATATAGACTCTACACCTAAGAATTTCATAGCTAATATAGCTGAAGAAATTTATAATATAACCAACTCAGAAGATTCTCAGAGAGAACTATATAGAGAGGTATTAGGTGAAAAGTTAGAAGAATATCAAACAGAACTTAATGAAAAAATAAGTGAACTTATAGATTCTATTGATGAATTTGTTAACACAACAAGTGAATTTTTAGAAGAATTCTTAGATCATAAGCACGTTCTACCAGAAATTAATATACAGTTACCAGATAAAGAAATTTCATTTACAGAAAGTTTTAGACAACCATCAAGATTAGTTCCTGCAGGAGAAAGAACTATTAATATTAATGGTGTTCCAATAACTGAAACTATTGATACACCAGTAGGTCCAAAGAAGGTTACTAAATTTGTTGGTGGTCAGACTATAAAAGTAAGAAACCCTCCAAGATTAATAAATGGTAGAATAAAAACAGTAACAAAAAAGAAAACAATAAAGTTTGACGAAATAACCATTGGTGGTGAGGGGAATAAAAGAGTAACAACATCTCCTACAACAACACAAAGAACTCAATTTATTTCTGATAATATAACTGATTTATTTAAAAAATTTAGAAAGAGTGGCGATGATATTTTAACATTAACCACAAAAACAAGAGAGTTCTTAAGTAAGACACAATTTATAAATTAGAGAATATAAATGCCCAAAACAATAAATTTAAAATTTCCACTAAGATCTTATAGAAAAGGTTTTTTTGAAGGTAATGAAACAACTATAGACGCTACTAGAGAAAATATAAAAATATTATTATTAACTAAAAAAGGTGAGAGATTATCCAATCCAGATATAGGATTAGATAAAGGTTTAATCTCTTTAGCTTTTGAACAAATAGATTTGGGTGGTTTTCAGAAATTTGTTGAAAAACAGGTTAGAGATGCAGTAAAAAGATGGATACCTAATGTAAAACTTCAAAATGTAGAAGTTTTCAATAGAGAGAATTTACCACCTGCTGTAGGGACATTGAGGGATAATGAAATTCTAATACGAATGAACTATTTATTAATAGTAGACAATAGAGCAGTTCAAGAGGATGCTATACAGTTAAAAATACAAGAAAACACACGTAATTATTATACTGCTGATGAGTAAGAGAAAATAAATGACACAAACTACTTCAGAAAGAAATAAACAAATAAGAGAGATTAATTATCTTGCAAGAGATTTTGACTCTTATAAGAAAGAGTTAATAGAATACACTAAGAAATATTTTCCAGATGATTTTCAAGATTTTAATGAAGCTTCTGGTGGTATGGCTTTGATAGAAATGATTGCTTATTTGGGTGACAACCTATCATTTTTAATTGATAGATCAGTTAATGAGTGTTTTATAGATAGAGCGATCGAACCTAAAAACATATTTTCATTAGCTAAAAACTTGGGTTATAAACCAAAATTTACAATTCCAGCTAGTGTTGATCTTACTTTATCAGCTACTTTTAATAACTCTACTTCATCACAATCTGTGTTTTCTATATTAAAAGGATCAAGAATAACAACAAACACTGTCCCAAGCCAAGATTTTGAATTGTTAGAGAATGTTGACTTTTCTTCTAATATTAATAGAAGTTCAAGTGTACCAGAGAGTGGTTTTACTACTTATGCTGTTAGTGGAGTAAAAGCTGCTGCTGGAATAACAAAAACATTTAAGTATAGTGTTGATAATCCAAGAGAATTCTTAACCTTAGAACTTCCAGATACAAATATAACTGAGGTTGTATCTGTATCATCATCTGATGGTTTTGAGTGGTATGAAGTTAACAATTTGGCTGAAAATACTATTTTTTATGGTGATGAAAATACTGATAATACAACTAACGATGATGTGCCCTATGTTTTAAGACTCAAAAGAGTTCCAAGAAGATTTATTGTTGAAAAGAAAAGTGGCAATAGAACTTGTGTTGTTTTTGGCTCTGGTGACTCTAGCTTAGAAGATTCTGAAATAATACCTAACCCCGATGATTTTGTTTTACCTCCTTCTTTAAGAGGTTCCCCATCTGGCTTTACACCTGCTTTAGTAGATTCCTCTAATTTTTTGAATACTAAAACACTTGGAGTTGCTCCTAAAAACACAGTTCTTACTGTAAACTATAGAGTGGGTGGTGGTATTGATTCAAACGTTGGTAGAAATACTTTAACAAATTTATCTAATAGAATTATAAGTTTTAAAAACCCAACCATATTAAACACAAATAATAAATTAGCACAAACAGTTTTACAAACAATTTCTGTAAATAATTTAGAACAAGCTACAGGTGGTAAAGAACCAGAAAGTATTACATCAATAAAACAAAATGCGTTGTCTTTCTTTAATGCTCAAAATAGAGCTGTTACGATACAAGACTATCAAGTGAGAGTCTTATCAATGCCTTCTTCTTTTGGTAGTGTGTATAGATCTTTTGCAAGAAAAGATCCAAATAATATATCTGGCGTTGAAATAATTATTGCAGCTATTGATTCAAATGGTTTTATAACAGAAGCTAATGGTGTGTTAAAAAATAATGTGGAAAAATACATTAAAAAATTTAAATCTTTTTCAGATAATGTTAGAATAAGTGATCCTAGAATTGTTAATATAGGCGTTAACTTTGGTGTTGTTCCCGCTGCTAACATAACACCCAATCAAGCTTTACTTGATTCTTTATTATTGATGAAAGATTTATTAAGAACAAACACAACTAATTTTAATGATAACTTAGTTATAGCTGATTTTGTTTCAAGGATTCAATCATTATCAACTGTTAGATCTGTAATTGATTTTGCTTTTACTAATATAAACTCTTCTACTGATTCTAATTATTCTGATTTTGTTTTTAACATTAAGGCTAATACAAGAAATGGTATACTAAGTTTTCCACCCGATGTTATATGGCAGGTTAAGTTTCCAGATAAAGATATAGTAGGTAAGATAGCTTAATGAGTAGAAGAAAAAGATTACCAATAAACCAAAAGTTTTCCAAAGCATGTAAAAGATGTGAAATATGTGGTGAGTCAAAAGCTGTGGATAATCACCATATAATACATAAATCAGAAGGTGGTTCTGATTATGGGTTAAATAGAGTGTGGTTATGTCCAAATCATCATAGAATGGTTCATAACGGATATTTATTAATAAAAGGTTGGGATGATTACGGATATAGTTTAAAACTTAATTATGAATTTAGAGAAGAAATATGTCAAAAATAAGATCATATGCTGATCAAGATACTTGGATTACAGAATCCTCTACTGCAGCTAATTTTGGACTTTCTCCTATAATAGAGATATGGAATAAATTTGATTATAATTCAAATAAAAAAGAATTAGCAAGAGCGTTAGTTCGTTTCTCACTTACTGATGTTGAAGAGGGTATAAAAAACACTAAAATATATCCAGATCCAAGAACAGATGGAACAGTTAGTGCTTATATTTATATGTTTAATGCTCCACATGGTGATACACAGGCATCAAATTTTGATATATGGGCTTTTCCATTAACTGCTAATTGGATTGAAGGTACAGGTTTAGATAATGATAGTTATTCACACACAGGATTTGCTAATGCATTTTATGCAGATAATGTTAATCTTTGGACAGATTTAAATGCAGGCACCGGTGGTGAAGCTTATTTAGGTAGTGATGATGGCAATTATGACTCTAACTCAGCTTCAATGTATTTCTCTACAGGGGAAGAGGATTTAAAACTAAATGTAACAGATTGGTTTAAAGAATATTTAGATGGTTCAAGTGGTAATTATGGATTTTTACTTAGAATGTCTGATTTTCAAGAAGCTCAAACAGACGCTGAAGCTACGGCTGCCGGTGCTCCTACTTCAGTTACGGGTGTTAGTTTTTTTACTAAGAAGTTTTATGGTAGAGAGACTAATAGTAGAAGAAGACCTTATCTTCAGTTAGAATGGCCAGGAGCTATAAAAGACGATAGAAAGAGTGTTAATTATTCTAGTTCAGCTAATTTATTTTTCTATAATTATAATGATGGAGTATTAGAGGATTTAGATGGAACAGGTAAGTTTCCCGGATATGTTACACTAAGTGCTGATGGGGTTGCTATAGAACCAAGTTCATTAACTGCTGCTAGATTATCTAAAGGTATTTATTTCCTTGATATAGGAACAGCTAAGAATCATTTAGATGAAACGCTAACTGGCGTGAATATCGCAACAAGTGCAACTGATGTGTTTACTGACAGTTGGGCTGTTACAGCAGCTGGGTTTGAGATAACTAACACATTTAATTTTAACGCTAAATCTTCTGTAGGTAACAACTCTTACCTTAATACATCAAACTATCAAGTTAATTTAATGAACGCTAAGTATGAATATGACTTAGGAAGTATTGTTAATATTAGAGTTTTTATTAGAGATAAGGGAACTATTCTTACAACATTAACTGGTTCTAGCACAGCTATTGATAGTTTTATAGCTAAAAACTCAACATTTGAAATAAGAGAAAAGTCTACTGATATGGTAGAAGTTCAAGAAACTGATTTATCATATGATGAAAGAGGAAATTTCTTTGAATTGAACACTAATAACTTATATCCAGATATTGAATATAAAATAGTTTTAAAATTAAATGTTAGAGGCGAAAAGATAGTTTATGACGAACCAGAAAAATGGAATTTTTTCGTAAAATAAAAGAGAACAAATAAATGGCAGAAGGTATCACAATAGAAAGTTTACTGCAGTCTTTATCTGCTGCAGGTAGCACATCTGCAGATCTGGCTGCTTTATCTTTAACAGCTAAGAGTGAACAAACAAGACCATTAGTTGATTATAGTGAATTATCACAACATATGTTTTTTGGTAATGGATCTAAAAGATATTCTGCTGCACTCAGTAGAATAAGAACAGAATACCCCATAGGTTTAGCAGGCGCTTCTGTAGGTTCTTTAGGTCCAGCTGATGTTTATGCTGTTGACAAGTATATAAAAGAATCTGATGGTTTTGATTTATGGTTGTTAGAAGAGTTAAGTAAAAATGATATAAGTGATACAAAGAAGTATTCTATTACCGCTGCAGCTACTAACCCTCAAGGTGAACAAGTATCATTAATACATATTGTAAGAGATTCAAGTAATAATATACAAAGTCCACAATCTACAATTGTTTCTTCTTTAACAGATAGAATTAATAGATATGAAGAATTAGGATTAGAGTATTTTGAAACTCAATCTGGAACTGCTAGTTTTATTGATACATCTGGAACGGCTGTTAGAGGTATTACTGATGTGTTTGGAATTAGTGGTGAAAGAGAGGTTGCTAGGTATCAACAACTTGATAATCTTTTACCCGAAGTATTGTTTCTTGGTGATGACGATGAAGTTTTAAGTAGAACTTTAGCTGCTTTTGCGGAACAACTTGATGAATTAAGATTGTTTATTGATTATATGCCTTACAATAGAACAATATCTTATGATGACTATAAAAGAGTTCCAAATCAATTTTTACCTGTTTTAGCTAGGGAATTTGGTATAGAATTGTTTGATTCCGCAAGTAATATTGATATATCCAGAAGTTTGGTTAATTCTGCCTCTGGTGGATATACATCAAAACAAATTACTTATGAAGTTTGGAAGAGGATATTAAATAATGTATCTCATATATTAAAAACAAAAGGTACAAGAGAAGCTGTTGAATCTATAAGTAGACTTTATGGTGTAGATAGAAAATTCATAAAAGCTAACGAATATTCTCTTTTTAGTGGCCCTGTGTTGGTTAGGAATGAGGAAGAGGTTGATGTTCCTTGTTTATACTCAGATGGAACAGTTTATGTTGCTACAACAGTTAATTCTACAACTGGTAGTTCATTATCTTTTGATTTTGCAGCATCTCAAGATTTTACTATCGAATCAAGAGTTTCGTTAACATCTGGAACTGAAAATACAATTATAGAACACCCATTATATTCATTAAAAATTAATAATGAAGGTCAAGCTACTTTTAGTTCTGTAACAACTCCAACTGTTACAACAACAACACCTAAATCGTCAATATCTTCTTATATGGCACAACAAAACAGTTTTGTTAATGTTTCTGCTTCAAGAAGTGGTGATACATTAAGTGTTTATGTTATGGCTTTGTCGGGTTCTCCAACAGGTGGTAATGATATTGTTGTTGTTTCTGAAAATAGTTACAATGATCCTACAGTTGGAGCTGAGAGTTATGATTCGACAGGTGGTACTGTTGGAGGATCTACTTTCTTTCCATCTCCATCTAATTTTAATGGTTATATAAGTGAGGTTAGAACTTGGGATGCTGCATTATTAGATGATGATTTAAAAGAACATACGAAAAACTTTGAGTCTGTATCTATAGAAAACTCTAAAAATGCATCTACACCTGTAACTTATGGTAATTTACAATCTCATTATAAATTAAAAGAAAACATAATACTTAAAGGACAATATAATTTTATAGTTAACTCTGCAACTGCTGGTACAACAGCCACACCAGTTGGTTTTAGTTTAACAAATAAAAATTACAAAGTATTTTCAGATGTTAAAAAGATAATAAATTACTATCCTGCAGGATTAGGTGTTGATAATGATAGAATAAGACAAGATGATGTAAGTAGCTATCAAAAAGACATAGGGTATATAAGTTTATCATTAAATCCAATAGGTGTTATAAGTGATGAAATAAGAAATTATATAAGTGATATTAACTTATATGACTTAATGGGTAATACAGAAGATCATACAGCAAAAAAATATACAAGTGATTTTGTTATTAAGTGGCATGAAATAAGTTCAATGTGGGGGCTATCTACATCTTATGTAAGTGATGATTCATCTACAGGAACATCTGGTAACACATATGGTATTTCTGATACTAACACCTTCATAAAAGCTTTGGGTAATTTTAATGATACTTTTGGAGGGTTATTTAGTTTTGTAAAACAATTCATACCAGCTAGAACAAATATATTATCAGAAGGTATATTTATTGAACCTCATATACTAGAACGCAGTAAAATGAGAAGAGTTTTTGGTTATAGGTTTAATAAATTAGATGTTTTTACAGAAGATAGTTTAACTGCAGATGGTAATGTTTTTTCTTTGGATGAAGGTTCATCTGCATATAACGCTATTCCTAATATAGTAGAACAAAATAACTTTGAATTAAAAATAAGTAATAAATATACACCGGGTGATTTAGCTATTAATGATTCAACATCTGGTAATTATGTTGATTTAACAGCTAGCGCAGCAACAACAGCTACATTTCAAGGTTATCAATATAGAGAGAATGCTGTGCAAGATTCTCTACAAAGTGAAATAAACGAAGAATCACTTTTACCTAATGTTACAAAAAATAGCAGTGTTAATTTTCCAACTTTTTCACCTACTAGATTTGGTAGATTTTTTCCTGTTAAAACTTCTCCAGCAAGTCCAGAACAAAGTGAAGTTGATATAACATTAGACCAACTTATAATATCACCAATTGAAAGCGCGACTTCTTCAAAGGGTTTTATAAGTGGAAGAATAAAATTAATTGTTAATGGTAAGGCTTTCAAAACTGATTCTAATTCTTTAAAGTTTGAATTTCCTGCATCCGCGGATGGAACTAATTTATTTATTGCAGAAGTTGGAGATATAGATGCTGGTGAAGGTAGAATAATAAAAGAAAAGGATATAGGAATTTCAATACCTTTAGCTAAAGATGAAATACAATTTAAACTAACACTTGCAGACGTTGTTACTTCTTTAAGTGCTGTTGATATTCCAAATGGTATTACACAAAATATAGTAGATGATAGTATATCTGGAAGTATTGGTATTGTTCCTATCAAGGTAACAAACTTATTTAACGATTTAACATATGTTTTTAGAGTTGGTATAAATTCAGATGTTAATAGAGATACTGATTTTATCAGACAAATAACACAACAAGGTGTAGAAAAAGTTAGAACATAAAAGGAGTGAAAAATGAATTTTTACGATTATTATAAACATAATGGAAATTATCAACATATCTCATATGAAAAAATAGATGAGTTGATAGCTCTTTTAAAAGAAAGAAAAGGCGATTTATCTACTTCTAATATTTTAGAAGTTGGAGCTGCAACTGGTATTTTGAGTATGGAACTTAGCAAAGTTGTTTCTAGGGTTTATGCTATGGAACACTCAATAGATAAATACACACAAAGTGTTAGAGAACATAAGAGATTAAACGCTATAAAAAACATAACAGTAACAGAAGATGATAATTTAGAAGAGTTTATAACAAGAAGAAATGGTACGGGTCAATCTCTAAGAAGTATAAATATTCTTTACTTTGATCATAGTGAAAAAGTTAATATTAACCATATTGTTAACGCGATATCACAACCAGGTAATAGATTTATGAGTCTTGAATTAATAATTAGAAGAACAGAAGATGATAATTTTGAGGTTGTGCATGATATAAAAACAGCTCGTGTTCAACCTAATATAACAGAAGTAGTTCCATCTGAAAATCCTGCATCTCCTGTAGAGGAAGTTAAGGAAGAAGTTGTAGAGGAAGTTAAGGAAGAAGTTGTAGAGGAAGTTAAGGAAGAAGTGATCAAAAAGCCTCGTGCAAAAAGAAATAGTAGAAAAACAACTTCTTCTTGATATTTACTATATGAATAAAAATTATTAAGTTTATATATAAAAAACATTAAACAGGAGTGATAAATTGGCATTTCTTGATTCTTCAACAGCGGTCATCGACGCAATTCTTACTCAAAAGGGTAGAGAATTACTTGCAAAAAATGATGGTAGTTTTCAAATTACAAAATTTGCATTTGGTGATGACGAAATAAACTACCAACTTTTTGACGTTACTAATACAATTAATCCAGAACAAGATATTATCAACTTACCTGTATTAGAACCAATTTCTAATGATGAAGTGGCATTACTAAGTAGATTAGTTACTCTACCAGAGGGTACTTTAAAAATATCAACGTTAACATTAGAACCAACAATAGCAACAACTGACTTTGGTAATGATGTTTTCGTGCAGGTTAGTACTGATAATGGTGTTGATTCACAGGGATATAGTGCTACGGTTAGAGATACAACAATAGCTGTTTTGGAAAATATAACAGCTATTCCTGATGAAAATGGTATAGGTACTTTTACCTTAAGAACTGGTTCTAACGCTGGTGGTGCTAGTGGAACAACTATTGTTGATATTATTGGTATTAATACAGGCGCACGAAAAGAGTTTACTTTAACAGTAAGTTCTACAGCAACCACATAAAGGAAAAAATATGTCACTTAATTCTTTTAATTTAGATCAAGATATTTCAAATAGTGAGGTAGAGTATAGAACAAATTATGTTATAGACTCACCTACAGGAGCTACAGCAAGAAATATTTTTTCTTTTGTGTCCGAAGCTAGTTCTACTAGTTTTCTTGTTAACTCTCAAGGAACAATAACAACTACACCATTAAGTTCGGCATTTAGGCATATTTCTCATTATTACTTTTCTTCTTCAGCGGATAGTTCTATACCTATAGCTCAAGATAATAGTAATACTACAAACATATTTAGAGCCATACAAATTGGAAGAACTACAACAGATGATACTATTTTAAGTGGTAGTGTTACAGCTGTTATGTCTTTTGATGTTGTAAGTGAATTAACTTTTATTGATATACCAGAAGATATTATCAATAAGAGCATCGGAAGACGAGGTGATTTAGTAGAAAAGAATGATGAAACAAATATTGTAGGTACAATATTTTATGATACAGGTACTTTAATATTTCATGGAGGAGACACAGGAACTAACTTCTTAACTGACTCTGTTTCTGGTTTTACTTTTGGAACCGGAGCTACTGCTGAAAAAATAGCTATTAATAGTTTGAGTTTTAAAACAATTAATAAAATTAAGAGAACTTCTTTCTTCTGTAGAGCTTTAAATAAAGAGTTTAATTATACTAATAATATAACTTCTCTTAAGGATCAAACTTTAGGAAGTATTACTGGTTCATTGACTTCAAACCCAACAACATTTATAACTTCAGTTGGTTTATATAATGATGATAATGAACTATTAGCTATCGCAAAAGTTTCTCCACCAGTAAAGAAAACATTTGAAAATGAAAAAACATTTTCTGTAAGACTACAATACTAAGACCATGGCATTTAAAGCTTTTGATGAAGGTAACATACAACCATACAGTGTAGATGGTCAAGTAAATTTAACATTATCAGAAGATAGTGCTATTTCAAATAGTGTATCATTCTTAACTGGCATAAGAACGCTTGGCAAGATTGGAACATTAGTAGGCGATGAACAATCTGATTTCGGTTTATTAGATAAAAAAGAAATAAAATATAAGTTTGATTTTACATCAATACCTCTTTTAGGTCAATCTCTTTCTGCAGATATAATTACTGGTGTTTATAGTAGTAGTGCTGATCAAGTTTATACAACATCTGAAGGTACAATCAACACTCAACAGCAACAAAGAATATTTGATCACATTCAAGGTTATTTGTATAGAGAAGATAACGATTACAACCCATCTATCACAGCTTTAAGAAGTTCATCAACCAGTGTTGATATATCAACATTAAGACTAATATCTTTGAGAAAAGATATAAGTTATGATGGTGTTAAACCAACTAGTATGAAAATAGAAATAAATAGAGGTATAAGAGGAGCTGTAACTGGATATACTAATGGTGTAAGTGGGTTAGCTGATTTTACTGATACTAATGTGAGTGGTTTTACCGCTGCACTTGATTTAAAAAACGCAACACAACAAAGTAGAAAAAGTTTTTTTGGCATACCTATGAATAGGAGTACCTATCATGCTGGTGATAGTTTAGATAATATTGTTGATGGTATAACTGTGGAGGCTATTATAAGGCCTTATAAAGAATCTTCTACAATATTATTTAGAAGATTAGCCAATACTAATGAATCTAAAACAAGAGATAAATTCTTAAAATTAGAATTAACAAAATCTCCAGATGGTCAGAAAAATGCATTTCGTTTTTATATAAGAAATACTATGACTTATCCAGACAATACAAATACATATTCAAGTAGAACTGAGTCTAATTTTAACGAAGATTTTGCAAATGAACATATACAAGCTTCTGGACTTTTTATACCGGAAGATGTTGGTATTAATTTATTTGATGGGAAGTTTCATCATATAGTAGTTACATGGTCTATTTATGAATTGGGTAACGGCACTAATATAGGAACTGCGGAGAATGGTTCTGGTCTTGTTATGGGTTATATTGATGGATATAAATTATTAAATAAAGAACAAGTAATACCAAGATTACAAGGATCTGATAGTTCAAATGGTCCGGTTGTTCAAGCAAATATGTTAGAACAAAGAATACCTATTAGAAAACAAAGATTAAGAAGCACAGATGTTTTGGATGGACCTAGTGGAAATAATATATATATAGGTGCATCTAATTTTAATAGAATTGATAATGATAGAAATGGTGATATTGGCGAATTAGTTGATGAAAACGATTTTTATTTAGAAGGATTATATGATGGGCAAATACAACATTTAAGAATTTGGAATCATAGACTTAGAGATTCAACATCTAATTATAAAGAAAATATAAATAATCTAATTCCTTCACCAGATGGTACTACTATATTAAGTAGTAATCCTTTAGGTGAAACATTTAATAATTTTTATAGTTCATCATTAACCTCAACTAGTGGTGCTAATATTGTGGCTTGGTGGAATTTTAATAATTTAAACTCTATTACTGCTGCGGATATAGCCGGTGGACTCACTGGTGATACTGCTTCTATGACTAATGATCCAACTGGTAATTTATCTTCTAGCACTGGATATGTTGTTGGTAATGGGTTAATTAATCTTTACGATTTTAAAGATTTAACATTGGGTAGTAGTGGTAATGTTTTCACTGATTTATCTGCTAGTTCTATAGATAGAACATTCTTATATTCTGATCAACCCCAGTTAAAGAAACCATTAGCTAATGATTTAAACCAAGCCAGAATTTTTAGATTAGGTGTTCAAGGTGATATTAAAAGAATAGGGATTTTATTTTATGATACCTCTGAAATTGTTTTTGATGCTGATGATCCAAACACTTTAATTAATTTTACTTGGCCAACTAGTGGTAATCAATTTGGATTTAATGTTACAGATCCAGAAAACACATCTTTTAATATAGAAAGAATAAGGTGGAATGCTGTTAGCAACAAAGGAAGGCTTTTGTTAAACGCAGTTGCAGAAGGTAATGAATTTAATATAACTAACAACCAAACAGGAAAAAACCCAGAGACTCAAGAAAATATATTTGATTCTCCGACATCATTTATAACCACTGTTGGTATGTATAATTATAATGGTGATTTACTAGCTATTGGTAAATTATCAAGGCCAATTAAAAAAGATAATAGTATAAGATTAGAAACACAAATTAAACTTGATTTTTAGGAAATAAAATGAGTAATCCTACAGTACCTATTAAAGTAGATAAAAGTGTAGAAGGCGGCTATGTTTCTATTGATTTAGCTGATCAAATAATAACTAATTTTGAAACTTCAAAATTAAAAATTATTGATAATATAATTTGCCCAGAAATTAAAGGTATAAACGATCACAATATAGTTAGTTCGCCTAATGATTCAGTATGTGCAATGACTGCTTCTTATAATGGAAGTAACTCTGCATATTGGAATGTTGTTAGAAGAATAATGGTTAATAGAGGTTATGATAAATCTTTGACTGCAACAACAGGTAATGCATTAGGAATATTCGCTCTTAAAAAAAATACTTTTGATATTGGTGTTTTAAGCGGTAGTTTAACAGCTACAGCTACTGGATTAAACTTTAGTGGTAATAGTATCGCTGATGAATATTATTCTGATGAATATGGTAATTTGGTTAGGAGTAGTAATGGTGATAAGTTAGGAACTGTTTTTTTAGATGAAGGACTTTTAGTTGTAACATCTTCTGATTATAGAGAAATTGCAACATCAATAACATCTGTATCTTTTAAAACAAGAATGCAGCATACAAATTTTAATGTTTTTTGTAAGTGTCAACCAAATGAATTGAATTTTAGTTTAAATCATACCGCTGCATCTACAGCTAGTCTTTCATCATCAAGTTTAGCTCAAGGTTTTGATAATTTATACACAAAATCATCATTAACCTCAGAAACAAATTCATTTACTATATGGGAAGATTTGACATTATCTGGATATGATTTTTCTCCATTTATAACTTCAGTTGGTTTATATAATGATGATAATGAACTACTTGCAATAGCTAAATTAACTAAACCACTTAAAAAACCAACAGATTTACCAATAACACTTAGAGTTTCAATAGATATATAGGATAAGATATGGCATTTAGATTTATAGAACCAGAGGCTGATGGAACATTTCAATATGTTTTATCTAGAGCGATAGAAGACCCAGATACTATTGATTTAACTGATACTCCAACTAATGGCGTTACAGGCTTGTGGAATGGTAATTTGACAGGTTCAAAACAATCTATAGAGTTTGAGGGTGTGGGTGAAAGAATGTTACTACCTACTTCTGAAGGACTTGGTACAGAGTTCCTATTAGACTCTGTGAGCAACGCAGCTGCTGCAGCTAGTGGTATAATGTTTGAAACATGGATGAAGATAGAAACACCATCTCCACTTGCAGGAGAGGTGTTAGAGTGGTTTGATGCAACTATACAAAGAAATGAATTTGTTACAACAGTTGGTTATGATGGTATATATTCAAACAGATTAGTTTATACAGACCCAGAAGGAGATAGTAGTTCCGCTTGGTATTTAGATTTCCAATTTGCTTATGATACAAATATAGCCTTAAGTCTAACATCATCAGGTCCAATATCTACAAATACTTGGAAACACATTGTGACTATGTATACATCTGGTGACCCTTTTAACACAGGACTTTTAAGTATATATGTTGACGGTGTTTTAGAAAGATCTGAAACTGTCGCAAATTTAGATTTATGGGGTAACCCTAGTTTAGCTCTTCCATCTACAGGTTCACCATTACCAGTAAGAGAAAGTTCTATTAATTTTAAAGGTAAGTTAGATGAAATGCGTTTGTGGTCAATAACAGCTAGTGATAACGCTATTAATGAATTGGCTTCATTAACTAGTATTGGATTATACACCGATCAAGCTGATCCTCTAAGTAGAATGTTTATTGAATGTTCTCCATCTGCAGACTACTGTGTGGGTTGGTGGAGATTTGAATCTATATCTGCTTTTCAAATATTTGCCTCAGTTCCCGATTCAGTTGTTGATAGCACAAATAATGAACATAACGCAACACCTATATTTTTTGAAGGTGCTACAGATTTCTCTGATGAACAACATGGTATATTTGGTGGAGCTAGTGCCTTTCCATTATTAAGAACAGGGACACCAGATAATGGTGGTTTATTAGTGTTGGATAACTTAAACACTACATTAACTTTTGAGGAAGGTGTTCAAAATCTTATTGTAGAGGCAGATAATGAATGGACTGCTTCAACAGGTAATGAAAGTGTAGCTGTTGATGATAAACAAATATGGACTGGTACATCTGGTGTTAGAGTTCGCACGTTTGCAGCTGATGAAGGAGCAATACACGATATAGATTATTGTAGTGAGTTTTTATTTGATAATAATGATTATGTTTGTCAATTAAGATTGTTAAACACATCGGGATCTACGTCTGCAAGAGTTGTATTTACTTTAGGACATTTAAGTAACTCAGCGGCTGTAACAGCGACTACAGAAAAATTTAAATGGGATCCAGTCATTATAAGGAATACAGCTTCTGCTGACGCAAATGAAACAAGTATAACTGGTAGGATTACAGTTCAATCGTTAAGTGGTCCTGCAGAATGGAATATCGACGCCTTGATGTTATCAGAAGGAACTCATCCACCGGCTTTTGTTGCTCCAGATGATGTTAGAAAAAGTGGACAAATTTATTGGGAAATAAGTGATTAATTATGGAAGCTAAAAATTTTACATTAAAAACATTAGTAAGGTTTAACACTAATGCTGGCAGTTATGATTACCAACCTTTTATAACCTTAATTAATAATGACTCTTTAACTGGTGGTAAGTTCATATCTGTTTATAGAGTAAGACGTTCAGAAAACGAAAGCGCTGATATCACTGGCATAATTACTAATGAAGAAGATAAAGACGGATATCTAAAATTGACTTTTGGAGATGGTTTTGGATTAACTTCTTTAACCGGAAGTAGAAGAATAAGAGCGAGAAGTGTAGTTCCTCCAGAGGGAAGTGATTTAACAATAAACTCTACTACTGGTGAGGGAAGAGAATATACAATATCACTAATATCTAATATTAATAATGATATTGATGTTGTTGTTGAAGATAACGGTTTATTAACAACAGATATTCAAGCTAATAATTTAAGTACAAGTGCTGAAACATACAATTATATAGGGTTGGGTGTACGACCAAGAGCTGAAACAATACCTCCGAATGGAACTACTGGACAAAGTTTAGTATTGCAATATTATTATAATGCGATGGAAGGTTCTGGAGACACATTTACAACTAGTGGGTTAACTGGTGTATATGATTGGTCTGGTAACTCTATAACAGCTAATATAATAGGTAAGGGTGCTGGAGATATGGCTAGTTTCGCTGGTGATAACAGTGTAAGTGGAACTGTCACTGGACATACATATGGTCCTATAGAAGGTGGTTTTAGAATTGATGGTAACACACATATAAAAACAATACCATCAGATTTATTTAGTACAAGAGATGAAACAACTAGTGGATTTACTTTAATGACCCATGTTAAGTTATTTGCTTCTGGTAACACTGATATTATCAGCATTACTGATGGAACTGATACTATGGGGTCTATTGGAGTAAGAGAAGGATCTTTTATATTTTCAAACGATAACGGTTCAGTTACAGCTGGAACTTTAACTGCAGTAGCACAAAATGCAGGTTCTGCAGATGCAAGAATATCTAGATGGGTACATTTAGCAGCTACTGTTGATGCTACTACAGGTTCAACATCTGGGACTAGATTATTTGTTAATGGAGAACCAACACTATTAACAGGTATACAAGAAACTGTTTCCGGTAGTTTTACTGCAATACCAGAATTCTCAGTTCCTGCAAATGCATATGGACTTATAGGAATTAATAAAGATGAAAGTAGTAATGGTTTAACAGGAGTTATTGGTTTAACTAGAATATTTAATAGGCCTTTAACTGAAGCTGAAATATTTGAAAACTTCATAACTAGCATTCCTTCAAATGTTGTTTGTAATGAAATTAATATAGCTTAATATTTTATATATATAATGAGAACTGGTATGAAAATAAATTATAGAATAAATAAAAAAGAACAAGTAGAAAATTTTAAGAAATATACTAAAGCTCATACTGATAGAAATGATAAGTATAATTCCAAAGGAAAACAAGCTCAGCATAGAAGTGATTATGTTACTTTAGAAAAAATTAAATCTATATATAATTATATAATTAATAATATAAAACTAGATCTTAGAAAAGAATTTATACATGATGATGATGCATTTAAATCAGTTAT
>Ga0208162_1000588_pt1 | contig 20666 bp, 18 predicted proteins | sample CB_VirMetaG_4_FD_184539 | JGI IMG/M metagenome (GOLD analysis project Ga0208162, IMG submission 184539) | Freshwater to marine saline gradient viral communities from Chesapeake Bay - CB_1508_1M Viral MetaG (SPAdes) (version 4) | ecosystem: Environmental > Aquatic > Marine > Coastal | place: USA... | reverse complement strand
CAGTTATTTCAAAATCAGATAGTGGAGATGCTAATCCAGCAGCAGTGACTAATCCAACTGGTTTGAATACGTCACCTTTTCTGAATGCATATCCAGATCTTGCAATAGAGAAACTATTAACAGCAAAGTATGTTGATCCAACACCTACTGTTGAACTTGCACCAACATTGACATTAAGCAATAATCCAGTTCCAGTATCAGTTGTTGCACCCACACCTATTCTAGAGACACCGGTTATTTCAAGGTTTTCATATGAAGGTTCTGAAACAAATATTTCTGGATTATTATATCCACTTCCACCATCATTGATAGTGAACACCAATGTTCCACCTGCACCTACTGTAGCACTAATATCTGCTACATTTCCACTATGACCATTTTCATAAACACTGATACCTATTGATACAATTCCATTGTATCCAGATCCAAAGGTTCCTCCAGTAATTCCAGTATTTAATCCAACAATAACACCAGCAGAAACTACTGCAGTGACTGCGGCACCAGCAAGAGGTGCATACCCAAGTCCACCAGTCGATCCAAGAGAAATAATAATACCACCTCTAGGAATTTGGTTTTGATTTACATCGGATTCCGAAATCAAAATACTATTTGGATCTGCTATATCTGTTCTAATACCACTGAATACGATAGAAGATATTCCTGTAGGAGAGGTTTGCTCAATAATTCTGAAATTTCTTGATGGATTATTTTGAGTTGTTGGAGTTTGGAATATTCCATTGATAAACACTACTCCATTTCCACCAGTAGTTCCAATACCAGCAGTATTTGCTCCACCAACAGTTAATGTAAATGTTCTACCAATTCCACTAAATTGGTCAGAAACATCATCATAAACTTGGTTTGTAGTGTAATCACTCCTAAGGAACACTCTGCCAGTAAAGTCGGAAGTTTCAAACTTTAAGTTGCTACTATCTCTAGTAATAGTTGAATTACCTCTCGGTGCTTTTGTAAAGAAAATGCTATCTCCAACAATATTGTAAGATCCTTTGTATATTCTAGTCGATGTCGAATCAGTATGTGATGTTGCAGAAGATCCTACGTGACCTCTCTCAACCTGAACTAATTTTTCAGTTCCTGTATTGGTAATAGGTCCAATATTTGTTGTTCCAAATCCAACATTAATAACTTTCATATATTCATCATCTATTTTCAATATATCAAGAGGAACTATAGTTGTGATTCCACTTAAAGCAAATGTTGTTGCTGAGGTTGTGATTCCACCACCATTTCCACTTAATGTTTGAGAGATTTTTGTGAATGTAATTGGGTATTGTGCAACATTATCAAGAGTAATAATAGTTTTTTCATTTCTCTTTGCCATTGCAAATTGATGAGCATTTCCTTCACCTAAAGATGTAAATGTTACTGCTGTTCCTGATTTTGTTGTTGATATTGAGAACTCGTTATCGTTATTATTAACAATAGCAAATACTTGTGTTGGCAGTTCTGCAATAACGGATCCATTCTTATACATCATTGGAGTTGATCCAACACCGACAAATGTTGATCCTGGAGTATAAACTAATTCCTCACCATTACTGAAGAAATGATTATTAATCGAAAATACTCCTGTCGATTGATTGAGAATATTTGTATTTGCTGGATCAAATGTTTTGGCAAAAATTGGAGTATTGTTTGATCTAAGTACAAAGTCTTCTTTATTAATTCTATCTCCGTTGATTGCAAGATATTGAGAAGTATTTACAGTTTCTACAGAATTTCCATACAAAAGATCTGGTGCTTGATTTACAAAATCGACAGTCGTATAAAGACACTCACTGAAAGAGTGAATTTGAACATTGTCAGTAAAACTTGCATCTGGATAGAACTTAATTAAAACATTATCTCCAGAATATTCTCCACCAAAGGTTCCTATTCCCGTTGTACTTCCAACTGAAAGGATTGAAGATTGTTGAATATAGATGTCAGTTTTGTCCTGAACCATCATAATTTGATGAATTGATTTTGTAGATCCAATACTAACTTCAACTAAAGATTTCGATGCATCAAAAATATTTTTATTTAATGTTAAAAATGTCGTTACACCAGTTCCTCCAGCAAAATCGGATTGATAAATTGCAGATCTTTCATTACCCACTGGTTGATTTGTTAAAATATATCTGTAAGTCCCAACACCAACGGCAGTTGTTCCAAATCCAACAATTCTAGTTTTTACAACAACATCTTCATTGGAATCATTGTTGAAAGTTAAATTGACTATTCCAGAATTGATATTTGCCCCAAATGATCCGATTAATCCACTAGATGCTGAAAAATCTCCAGTATCAAAATAGAAATCTGCAATATTTGTATTTGTTCCATCATGAGTTAAATATAACTCAACAAAATTCATCTCATTGCTTACTTCTTTGTAAACCTGTGCATTAACGTGTAATGAAGTAAACTTATCAGTTGCAACTCCAATAATAGTTGAAGTAATTCCGGTAATAACCTCTTGACTACGAGAAGTTAGATCAACAAATCCAACTGATTTTGTTCCTACCCCAACAACTTGATTATCAAACTTTTTGTAGATATACTTGATATCATATTCAATATTAAATGGATCTTCCGGAGTAAATCTGAGATAGTTGTTTCCAAATTCATCACTTTCTACTGAGAAATCTCCATATTGCTCCCCATCCTGTGTGGTAAATCCGGATCCAACATTTACCAAAGACTGTTTTTCTAAGATTGCAATATTTTTATTAGTATCATTCTTCAATAAAACCAGATTTGTAAGTTGAACCTGATTTCTGTTACTCACATCAGAAACTTTAAACAAATAATTATTATATGATCCAACATCATTTAGATCTAATATATCTTTATAAACAAATGGTTCAGATTCAAAAGCACTAAATTGATCTTGAATATTGTCAATTTTTAAAACAATATTAGATCTGGACTCATTATAATTTGTGAGTTTTTTGTTCGATAATTTTAAGAATTTTGATCTTTCATTGACCAAATCAATATCTTTCACAAAATCAAAGTTATTAATGGTATCCACTCTTTTTTCATCAATATAATCTCTTACGATTGTTGTATTGTCTGAGAAACTAGAGATTCCAATCTTATCATCTTCATCGGATATTACTTCTGTATCTGAGAAATTTTTAGTTCCAACTGAGTGAACCAAACTATTAACTGGTGTCCTAATGTCTTTCCATTGTTGATTACTCTTAATAGAGTAAGAAAGATTTTGATAATAATCATTATCTGCAAGAACCTGATAATCTTCACTCAATTTTCCAGTTTCAGTATCCCAACCTTCGTCTTTTCTATTGGAGAACTGAATCTCATACATTCCATTATATTTGACCAAAGATTCGATAGTTGCAATATTTCCGGATGTTTTTCCCTCAATTATCTCATTAGTAGATAGATCATAAGATCCAAATACTTTAAGATACCCAGTATCATCATATCCAGTGACTTCTAAATCTCTCTCTATACCATTACTAATAATCTTTTCTCCAACTTCAAACGCAGATGGTTTTAATGAAATTGTAAACGTTGGATAATTGTCTTTAGATATGATTGTACCAAAAGAATCTTGAATTGTTTTTGCAATTCCAGTATTAGTTCCTAAACCGGCAATACTAACGGTAACTTGATCATCAGTTAATCCGGGTGTAAATTTATTTTCATATTTTGTGACCGTAAAGAACTTATATCCATAGTCACTAGAATTGAATCCATCTCCAGAAGCACTATACTTTTGAATACCTTCAAGGAAGACTTCATCATTCACTGCAAATGGATCTGTAGAGAATCCTGCAGATGGTGTTGTGAGAATGCAAGTAAAGATTCCAGTATTTGATGATTGGACCTGTTTTATACTAATGCCATTGGTATTATTGACAGTAAAAAGTTCTGCCGATTGATCTGAAATTCCTTTTGGTGGGACATCAATATTCAAACTTGTAATTGAGTTGGCTGTCAATATTGGTTTTATCAATCCATTATCCAATACAGTTCTTGTGTTGTTGTTGACAACAACTACTTGAGGTTCTGAAATATATCCATATCCACCGGATGTTATGGTAACAATACCAATCGTATTTGAATCCTTTAACTTAATATTTGGAGATATGAAAGCTTCTGGTTGTAATGTTTTATCGGATGAATACTCAAATCCCTCATTTATAATTTTGGTTTCTATAATGTTTCCAATTTCATCAGAATTGAGGGAAACAAACAGATTCTCTCCATTTGTTGAAGTTACATTTGATAAGGAGGGTAGTTTTTTGTATTCAGATCCACCGGATAGAAGTTTTACTTTATTTGCTGGTCCTGATGCTGATAGAGAAGTAGTTGTATATTCTAACTTATCGCACTCTGCAGATGAATATGATAATTTTTCCGGTTTTTGTTGCAATGAAACTTGGAATGTGGTAGTTCCTACACCAGAGATTGTATAAGTCTGATTGTAAAGACTATTGACAAATTCAATCTCGGAAAAATTATTTACATCTTTATCAGATGTGCTAATATATCCTGCCCTTTCTAATGAATAGTAAAGTTTTTCTGGGAATCCTACAGATGAATGATTGATTGTATAAGTCGCACCCGGTAGACCTGTAGTACCAACACCAATCGTGTTAAAAGTGGAGGTAGATCCTGTGGATACAAATTCATTATTAAAATCTTGATCGTAGTAAACCTTAAATGCATATCCATTTAAAGAGGAATCTGATAAATCAAATACAAGATTATTGTTTACAATAGATTCTATTTTTGGATTGATTGGAGAAATAGTTTGAGATGATCCGCCAGTTCCGGCAATACTTACCACTACCGGTGGATTTTGTTTGGAATTAATGAGGGTTTCGCTTAACTTAATAGTGTTTGAGTCTACTCTATAAACAAAGTAAGAACCGGTGCTTAAACCGGAAGCAACAGTATTTGCTTCATAATAAATCTTATCTCCCGTTTTCAAATCATGGGAACTAATAGTAATCTCATTAGTTAATGTATTGACACCTATAGATGTAAATCCTATAGGATTAATTTGAAGATTTCCTGTAACTGAATTTCTGTTTACTCTAATAGCAGTTGAAGTTCCTATTCCAACAGAAAGATTCGGTTTGACATTTAAGGTGATTGAATCACCAGCAGTTAATCCATGCGTTGTTGATATTGAAACAGTCGATAAAATCTTTTCAACTTTTCCTACTTTTTGTTCGAGATTACTTTCGAAGTAATAATCATCCGCATTGTCACCATTTGTTATGAAAAATACTTCATTAGATGTAAGGGAAGTTTTTATACCAATCGTACTTGGTGACTTATTAACAGCATATACTGTGGTTGGAAGATTAAATGGTGTTCCTGTTGGAGAAGTAGAAATTGAAATATGACTATTGCCGTTTCTACTATATGTTAATTTTTGATTGGTTTTGAATGGATGATCCTCCAAACTAATTCTTTGAGTGGGAATGGATCCCGTTATTGTTTCTTGTCCAAATGAATAGGAAACCTCATATCCAGTTCCGGCAGTTGTGCCCAATCCAACAGATTCTCTAGGGTTAAAATAAATCTTATCATTAACTTTTGACTTAAAATAATCTAGTTGCTGATCAATAGTAAAGGTTTTTGTTTTAGCCGTTATTGCCACACCGACATTATGTGTAGTTCCGGGAAGACCTCTCTTTACTCTGAGAACATTTTTATTTGAATATACATTAAGAACTTCAAGAGTCTCTGTCCCAATCCCAATCGTACTGCCAACAGAAATACCAGATGGAACTTGCGTCACATAGATTTCTGTTGTTGCAGCACCGGTTCCTGCAATCTCTGTAGTTATTCCTATAGTTGGAATACTTGAAACATCAATTTGAAAATAACCATTTAATGAAGATAGTGTAGATGTGGAGAATCCGGATATTGAAACATAATCATTATCTCCAAATACGTGGAAAGGTTCTATAGTTACGTTTACCTTCCCGTCCTTTCTCCAAGTAAATAAGGCATTGTTATATGATTGATATGTTGTATCAACTCTATTAATAGTTTTTCCTTTTAACTCTGAAATTTCTGCAGAAATTCCACCACCATTTGTGTTACTATTGTCAAAGTTTAAAGAATCATTTACTTTAAAATTGTCTCCAGGATTTACAATGTCTATAGATTTAATAGATCCTTCCTGAACAGACTCGATGGATATTTTTTGTCTTCTAATTTCATTACTTTCTATGATAAAATCATTATCGGCATTTGGTTCTGAAATCTTATATGGAAGAGTGTTTCTAGAAAGTGACGAGTTATTAAAATCAAATGTTTGATTTAATGTGGGATTCTCACTTAAAGTATTTGATCTAAAAGTGTCTCCAATAAAATATGGGAATTGTGGTTTTCCTGATACTGGATTTATCGATGCGTAGTATGCATATACACCATTCGGAAAATCTTCGGTTTTTGCAAATCTTCCATTATTTCTATCAAGATCTCCACTTCCATTTTCATATCTATAGTCTTCGACGAAAAATCCTAGAGGGAAGTTGGATGTTGATGGTCTGTCATAAACATTAGTTGTGTTTTTAACATAACTAGAAGTCATCGTTTTGATACCAGAGTTTATATTTTCTGGATCTGGGGATGAATATGACCCATAGATTGGATTTCCATCATATGCCCATCCGATGATTCCGGAAATGTCTGATCCATCATCTTGGAAAGATGACATCAATGTATCAAAATATCCGGATACAGAATATGATAACTCATCATCAACGTCTCTTAAAATTTCAGTTTGTTGTGTCGAAAGTTTTTCAACTTGATTAACAGACAAAGATCTAATAGAACAATCAAATATTTGATCCTTTCCACTTGGAATGACTTCAATAGTGCTAGAAGTTGAATATCCAATACCTGCATTAATTATTCTTAGTTCAGAAACTTTGCCGTCAGAAATTATTGCTCTTAATTTAGCACCAGTTCCAGATCCAGTTGGATCACTAACAATAACATCAGGAATTGAAAAATAATCAAATCCACCGAATTGAAGATTAACTTCATTTACTGATCCATTAACTATGATTGGAGAGAACTGTGCATCTCTGCCATTTTTAATTGTTAATGATGGTTTCTTTTGAAGATTTAAAATATTGGATCCATATCTTGTTCCTGGTTCATAAAGATATACTTGTTTGATTGATCCTTTGATAACAGGTGTCAAAGTTACAGACTGTATTTGAGTAGTTGTCCCAAGTCCAACTACTGTAACTTCAGCCGATGCCCGAATATCGGGATACTTAAATTGCTGAAAACCTGTCCCTGTTGAAGACAACTTTACAAAGTTTTTCTGCTCATAATTTGTGATGTTAGTACCACCAACACCCGCATCACAAACTCTAAACGAATTATTGTTTTCTTTTAAGATATAGTATTGATTGGTTGTAGTTAAACCAGAAATATTTTGTGGCTGTGTGGATCCTAGTCCAACAACTGATGCATACTCTACGATTTCACCACTAGAAAAACCATGATTAGTAAAGTTAATCAAACTTTGTGATGTGGAAATTCCTGATGGTTTTACCAAAAGTTTTCTATTTGTGAATGTTCCACCATCAATAACCTTTATTTCCGAAATAGTTTTCTTTGCAGTTCCGGTTAAAAATTTGTGAGTTCCACTTAGAGAAGTAGTTCCAAAAGAAATAACATTTGCATTGGATTGATAATCATCAAAAGTATTGAACAGTTGAACAGTAGTATTATTATCAATCTTCACAAAATAATTTTTATTATCAACTAATGCAGATACTCCTAGACCGATACTGATATTTTCATTTCCGTTATTTCTATAAGTAACTTCTTCACCATTTGTTAAGTTATGATCACTTAAAAATGTAAGTTGTGATGTAGTAGTGCTTATTCCCCCACCTTCAGTAGTTGCTCTACCGTCGAATAATATCTCTCTTCTCTTTACAACTGTTACTGGTTCAAAAGAACCACCAGATCCATTTCCACCAATAACATTGACTGACAATACTTCTTTGATATCAAAATCTTGCTTATCAACAAAAATTTCTTGTACAGAACCACTTATCACTGGTTGAACCAATGCGGTTGTTCCCAACCCTGCAGAAACCACTATTTTTGGTGGATTGATTACATCAAAACCAGATCCTCCATTCAAAATATTTACATTTTCAATAGGACCAGAATAAATCTTATCAAAAGTTTTATAGTTGGAAATTTCAACCCCATTAATCAGCATTCCAGTTGTTCCTGGAATTGTTTTTTCTCCGGTTCCGTTTTTAATATTTGGATTTAGAGTAAACTTCTTTAAAACTTTTTGTGGATTTATTGTTCTCGATTTTTGAGAATATAAAACAAAACTATGTGTTTCGAGTGGTATTGTTGAAGACTCAAACTGAACAGCATTGGAATCAGAGTCTAAAAATGAGTTTGAAGTAAAAAGTTTTATTTTTTTGGGGTTTGATAAAACTTTAACATAGTAAGAACCCTCAGATAATCCGCTGAGAGGGGTTCCAGATGCCGTGTATTGGATTTTTTCTCCACTTATGAAGGGAACATTGGTATCAAATAAAATGGAGGTATACAAACCCGTTGCGGGATCTAAATCGGATAAACTTCCAGAAGTTGCAGAAATTGATGCAGAATTTAAAGTCTTTGTTATTTTGTAAGTATATGTGTTTCCAAATCCATTCCCCCAAGAAGGCAAAGAATTTGATGCGACATACGCATAATCATCATTATCTAAGTATAGATTTTGAACATCCGAAATAATGCTATCATTTCCATATTTAAATGAAATGGAAGAACTATTTGCTTTATTAATTTTTCTTCTTATCTTATAGTTTTTACTTGCAACTGGAGTAAATCCAGTTAAGTTTCCTATAGATAATGATTTTGACTGAAAGGGTATATTTGCATCAATATAAGGTTTAGATGAAGATTCTGTTGGAAACACAACAGTGTTTGTCGTTTCATCTATAAACTCTACAAGATCTCCTTTTTTAAATTGAGATTTATCTACCGATGTTTTTAATAAAACCGATGCTCCATCAAAAGAATCAATACTGACAGAAGAGCTAGTGTTATAAATCCAAGAGTTTGCAAAAATTTCTTTATATGTTTTATTTTGCTCCGGATTTTTAACTAATGTGCCAACATTTTTAACGGTTATTATATCACCTTCACTAACAGAAATCGTTTTTGACTTTTGTACAAAATCAGATAAAACGCCTGTAAGTCTTAAGACAACCTTTTTTGAAATATCTCCATCTTCATATGAAAAATAAGTATCATCCGAATGAATATTATCGGTAGCAATAATATCACTAGTAACTCCAGAACATCCCAAAAACTGATTAATACTCTTATCAGAATATTCGATAATATTTGATCCAGAATATAATATTCCAGTTTGTCCAAATCCAATTGTAGAATCTACTGATACTACTGATGATCCTACACTCACATTCTCTAAAACTTTTGAACTGGGTGTAACTACAAAATTTCCTTGAACACTACTATTGTCATCATATCCAACAAATAATCCAATCTTAAAATATTGTTTTTGATTTCTTGTAAATGCTTCAACAGATGATATTGATGCATTAGTGGCATCATCTGTTGTTTTTGTTAATGTTTGTCCAACTATTTTTAATGGATTTCCAGAAATTACTTCAGCAACACATATTTCTCTTCTGATAAATTGTGCATCAGATGGTTTAATCAGATAATTTTCAAGATTAATAATCTTTGGAGTCTCTCCATATAATACGTTGAATAAGATTCTAAATGAATCATCCGTTCCCTTTGTCTCATAAAAAGATCTTGCTTCTTTGATAAAGTTTCCGGCATTGATTCTTGAATCAAAAACTCTATCTTCGAATCCTGGAGTATATGTAAATTTCAGTTTTTTGTAGAATTCTTTTAGAAATAGTGAACTCAGATTCTGTATCTTTGCATTACTACTGTGAGATTCTGCGGTTGATGTGGAGAAGACTAACTCTTCTTCATTCAAATCCGTATGATAACTAGTAATACCTGAGAAACCCCGAACACAACCAGTAAAAGTGTTTGTTGTAATGCCAGTGTATGTTATAATCTCACTATCTATTTTTAAAAGGCCATATTGATTGGGAAATCCTCTTGTGTTTGAAACAGTAATAGTAGTGTCACTTGCACTAATATTGGAGGAAAGTGTAGTAAATCCAACAACCACATCTGGGGTGAGGTTATCTACCTTTAAATATTCATCTAAATTTTCTACAATATCAACAGGTCCGCCTTGATATTCTTGAGAAATGTAATATTGCTTTAAAAAATCTACTGCCTTTGGACTTTCATCCAAGACAAATTCTGGTAACTGATTGGAAATTATGTCCTGAATCTTTACTCTAGATTCAATCCCAGTCTGTATCATACTACTCTCTGATTAAACTTCCGTTTGAATAACTTGATGTGTAAAAATCTCTGTTGAAAACAGTTCCAGATATTTCATCACCAGATGAAATAACATCTTTAATCATATTTATTTTGGTTTTTGACATATCAAAATTGAGATAAAGATCTCTCAAACCAACTACATCATTAGACTCTGGGAAAGCCTGTATTTCTATAACATTATTTGGTTTTACTGTAGAAACTATATTTGCTGTTCCTAGGTTGATTTCACCCTTTACATAATCAACTGTCCCTGCAGACTTGGCAATAACTCTTACAGAACCATCCGGAATATTTTTAACAATTGATAAAATTCCCGTTTTCTTATCTGCATTTGGAACATCAGTCAAATAAACAATATCAGATTCACCAGATATTCTAAATCCGGTCGATTTAATATTTTTACCTTCATCCGAAACATGGAATTGGTTACCAAAACACAACTCATATTGTGCAAACTGATTTAACAGTGCTACCAAGTTTCTTCTTATTTTAATTCTTGTAATATTCGATGTTACGGCAGTATCAGTATCATCAATAGTTCTTAAAACTTTACTGTATCTGAATCTACCACCAAACTTATTCAAATCACTTGATTGCGAATAACTTGTAAGTGAGTTGGATATTTTTGTTTTTAGATCATTTGCACTTGATGCCATAGAGTCATTATAATAAACAAATGAATCTGCCTCAACATATAATATTTTGAGATCGACTATTTTTTGATTAATACCAGAAATAGAATACTGTTTTAGTTTTGATAAAATCCTTGATTTATTAAAGTCGGATACTAAGAATCCATTCTTGGGTTTAATTGAAATTTGAACCGTACCAAAAGCAGGAGGGTCTAGTTCTTCACCACCAACAACTGATACTGATTCAGTATCTGGATAAATCGTTTTTATAATTGTTTCATAGTCACGTCCAGTAACTGCCCTATTCTGTGCAGAATAAATCCTGGGCGCAAAATACTTGATAGAATCTATGGTTTCAATTTCTGATCCATTCTGAGATGATTGTACTGTTGTAACAGTGAATGGTTGGGGTGAGACTGGATTACCATTACTATCAACTATTCTTCCAGAGAAAGAGAAGTTCGTGGATCCATTACCCTCCTTCCCATCTGTAACCAAATAGTTTACCGTAATAATTTCACCAGTTTCTAATTTTCTACCAATTAGTCCATCACCAAATAAGAGTTGATATTTTTCATCCTGAATTTCTTGAATCAAGTAAATATACGAAGATCCAGTTACATCAGTAATATTATTGATCAACTTATATTCTACACCTAATCCAGAATCTCCTTCTTTCTTTACATATACTTTAATTGTTGATGTATCAATAAAAGAGTTGTCAAGAATAAATCTCTGGTCAAGAGAAGAATCGACAACAAATTGCTTTGTAAGATATGTTCCTTGACTTACTTCAATATTTTCAAATGTTGCAGTTCTTTGGGTCGTAGGAACACCATCTATTGTAATGTCCGTTACTGTAGTTGGTAACTGAATATCCTCTAAAATTGAAAATGTATATGACGTATCATTCGTATTTCCAACACAAGTAAGACCTCTTTTCAATACGAGTGTTGGTGTGGTTGTATTTCTTACACTCACTGTAAAGGTAACATATGCCTTTGCAGCAGTTCTTGACTTTGGTACGTACCCAATGTTCCTTGCAAGGGATACAACGTTCTCACGGAGGGTTGCAGAGTCTAAGAAAGACTCATTTACAACCATATTAGAGTTGAATGCAGTGATATATGTGTTGTATGCAAGAGTATCGATCAATACGGAAAAATTAGAGCCCTCAAAATCAAATCCTGTAAAATCAGAATTAGCACGGAGATAACTCCGAATGGACTCTTTTATTTGATCGAAATCGAGATCTGTAAATTTTGTAAAAGGCATATTATCTTGTTGCCTCTAATAGGAACGAATATTCTTGTGTCGGAAACTCTTGTCCAATAATATCGAAAATCACTGTGACCTCAAATTCATTTTGATCTGGTCTCGGAAATACTTCAACCTGCAAATTATCAACTCTTGGTTCGAAATTTTCAATCGATATTTGAATTTGGTCACTGATTACTGATGCAGTACCAAAATCAACAAACTCAAATAGACTTCCTCTTACATCAGACCCAAATAATGGGTTAAAAAACTTTTCGGTAGGTATTGTTTGAACAATATTTCTCACAGATCTACGAATTGCCGCCTCATTTTTGAGAACTCGCAGATCATTTGTAATAGGATGGGGTTCAAATGATAAACTAATATCTTTGAATGCTCTAGATATCCTCCGATTTGCCATTTTGACTAGAGTTTTCTGACTTTATTTATACCCTCATTCATAAATTGGTTCGGTCCCGTACTCCCAATCATCATAATCCTCATCATTGCGAATTTTTTCGTGCAATTCTGCTTGTTTTTTGAAGTTATGACGTGGTGCATTGTCGTGCATGACCTCTGTTAGCACTCGTTTTGGTTTTTCTTGCATAGATCCATAGTCAGATATGAGTTTTGTAGTTCCCCACATCTCTCTCATATACTCATTATTTCTATCGACAGGTGAATTGCCCATTGTAGCTCCTGATTTACTGCGAAATCAGAACTTTTAGAGGGGTTGCTATCCCTATTTTTATTTATTTTCACTCTCCTCAGATGTTTCTTCACGTTCTTTTGCCGTTTTCCAGAAATATTCGTCCTCACGACCCATTCCAAGTCGATCATTTCCATTTTCAACTTGATAATATTGAGTTGAAACCTTAAAGTCTGGCATTTTTGGATCTACTGGTGTCAAACTATTGTCAAAAATACGCAATCTGTTGTTTGGATAGAGAGCATACTGACCATTTTCAAGTTCAATCAGGTTATGTGACTTGTGTTCGGCAGGATTTTCACTGGTTGCCCAGTCAACATAGTCTGGATCATGATGATAGTTATCAATTGTACAAACATAAGTGCCCTTTACAACACCGTGGTCTCTTGTATAACATTCAAAATCCATACTTCCAATGAATTTTTTATCAATACTGATAACACCATAATCCATACAGTTCCAAAACTGTAGGTTTGGTAGGTTCATATCGGGATCAGGTAGTTTGGGACGAGATAAAAACGCACTAATTGGCAACTTATCGTACATTGCCGCATACTCGGGCAAATATGTCTCAAAATAAAAAGCACGTCCAGGAATCGACTTTGCCGATACCCAGACGCCTTTAACAAATTCACCGTGCCCACTCTGATGGTCCTTAAGATATTCTTTACGAACCCATACTTCTTGTGATGGTAGATTGGTGATTAAACAACTCATTTATCCTTTACCTTGTCCTCGATACATTTTACGTTTTCCATTACGAGACGTGGCGGCATACTTTGTATTCTTGCCGGATCCTTGACGAGTTTTCTTCGGCTTACCGGGCATAAATGCCGATTTATTCAGACCAACTTTTGAACGAACTGCCATAATACTCCTTAAATTTCAAACATTTTTGTTTCAAGATCTTGAGGTCTTGGAGAACCTTTCTGATAATACTCTATCGAAAGGTTCTCCATAATATCAAAATACTCATCCTCCGTCAAGTTCTTATAAAGTATGTTTCCCTTATGGAGGATTGTATATTTTGTCTGACTCATCAGATAACCCTTGACTTTTCGTGACCAACTCTGATACGAGGATCGCACCAAATCTCAAATCCTGCTTCGATAGCATCGAGACAGAATGATACATCTTCTCCACACATATCCTGAACTTCTCCACTCTCAAAAATCTGCATCTTTGGTGCAAACCAAGGATATTTCATATCAGAGTGCTCAAAGACTCCGTGCTTGATTAGAACCCATCCGAAACCTGTATAGTCTACGGTGAATGGTTTCTTACGCTTGGAGATACTCTCAAGTGTTTCGTGGTTCATTACACCACCATTGTTACGGAAATCTTCCTCTTCCATCCAGTGTGCAACACTTGTGGTACGACCGTCTTCGGTACAATACCATCCACTGGCAATGTCCTGATCCATTAGAACCAACTGCCAGAACTTTTCTGTATTGAATACAATATCACTATCAATCCATAACTGATAATCATAGTGCAACTTTCCGTCCCAGGGAATCTGATCCGGTCCTCGCAGTACATTCGCACCTAAGCATTTGCATCTTGCAAAATTTACCATTGATGAATAATCTTGCGAGATCTGAATGCTTGCTCCTGCCTGCACAAGATCAAAACAAAGTTGTACAAAGTTTTTGAGATATGTATAAGAGACTCCTCTACCGGGTAGGCAAAACACAACGGTCTTGCCTTTGATCATTTCTTTTGCCTTATCATAGTCCCACTCTGCAGTGCTCTCTGATGGTTTGGGTGTCTTTGCTTTAACGGTGAATCCTTTAGCCATAACTGTAAGTAACTACGTCAGTATCATAACACTCTATCTATACGAAGTCAATAGACTAGTCAATATCACTAATAATGATACAGTCGTTTTCAACCTCAATGTTTACTTCTACTCCCTCGTACCACCCCTTCTCATCACAAATCCACTGAGGTATTGTGACATAATACTCACCGGTTACTGGATCAATCTCTACCGTCGTAAAATTTTCCTGCGGATTTTTTTGCATTTCTTTGAACTCTACCATTGATTTTATATATGAAAAAATTTTTTTATGAGAGTGATATTTAGAAGTCGATTTGGGTCGTTTATAGCTTAGGGAAGTTAGGGGTTTTTATATACGGGGGGCATCACGGCGGGCAACACATAAGGGGGCATAATACCCCCTAACTGCTGTATCACGAACGAATGCCTAAAGTGATAACTTCCTGCGGATATCTCTCTCTACTTGATTCAATGCATGACGACAGGAAGGTGTAGATGCCGTGTGAATCTTGACTCCAGTGCGATGCCTCCAGACTAAATGTTTGTTTGATCGATATAACTCAAACTCATAAGATTGCATGAGTTTGGTGAGTGCCTTCTGGTGTTTCATGATGCAGTCTGAAAACGATTGTTGTTGAAGTTGGCATAACTGAAGAGACGACGATTCACCAACTTATAAGTACCGAACTCATTGGAGTAAACATAACCTTCGGCATCGATTCGATCGTATCCAATGTATGCTTCGGGACCAAGATTACGGCAGAGATAGAGTGCATCATCTTTGATAGATTTCACGAGTGCCCATAACCCAAGCAGAAGAGGATCGCAGTCAAAATCATCATTCACGACGGGACGATTCTCACGGATACATGCATTCAGTTGCTGCTTAATCTTCTTTGCTTTCTTATCATCCACAAAGGTCACAGTCTGTGCCATTTGCTTAGCGAATGCGACCACATCTTTCAGGTCATAAAACATATCCTGATTGTGGATGATGTATGCTTCCGGTTTCACAAACTTACAATAGATTGTGTCGGTGATAGTGAAGTTCATCGGGTGTGCAACTGCATCACGAAGGTCAGAAGTTGCGGTGTAATAAGTATGCGGAGCAACGATGATATTTTGGTCGATTACTGTTGGAAACTTGTAGGTGATTGTGTTGGGAGTATATTCGTCAGATCCACCGAAACCGATAAAATCCCCTTGGAAAATGCCATCTGTATGAGGCAACCAATCAAGACAATCGTGCAGAATTTTTGCAACGTTGCCGACATGGTTTTGATCGATTTCTTCATGAGAATGATTGATCTTGATTTTAACTTTGTTGAAGACAGATTTGGTGCCAACGAAGAACTTTCCGTTGGCAGGATTAGTCCCCCAAACTATAGCGGGAGCACCATCAATCTTCACGGATAGGTGACCCTCAGAGAGGAGAGAATCAAGGCACGAAAGGTCACCCGTGAGGATGGTATCTTCGGGGTGTTCGATGTGTTTGTTCTGAGTCATAATGAAGAAGAAAGGTGAAGTTAAAAGGGAGGGAATAGTCCCTCCGTTGTAACATCAGGCAAGAAGAAGATCGTTGGAAAGTGTACCCAGTTTCATAGAGTTACGGAACTCAGTGATAAAGAACTCAGTGCCATTGTATAAACGAATGAACCAATCAAAGTTCTTCTGGAAAACATACTCACCAGAGATTGCGTGTTCTGAAAGAATAGCATTCAGACGGGACTTAGTGGTCACAGACTGATAACCACCATCCCACAAACGAACTCCGAAATCACCAACCTCTGCAATCTTGTTACCGTGAAGGTATACAGTAGAGGTCTCAGTTTCGGGGTCAAAAGTAACAGCAGTGTTTGCCGATTGCCAGTTGATGCCGTTAGTGATAGCATCGTTCATCTGCCGTTCGATCTTACGCATTGAGAGACTTGAGAGAGGGTTTGAGGGGTGTGGGGGGTGCTGTCCCCTCCACTTCTCTAAGATACACGGAAACGGGGTCCCGTGCCGGTTTAGTGGACACTTTGACCAACTGTCCACCGGCAGCTGCGATTCTCAATAAGAAAGAGTAATTGAGAATCGGAACGGTTAGTGATAGAAACTCACGGAGTGTAGTTATCAACAATAACGGTCGTAATCGTGTTGTCGTCATTCAGAAACTCATACTGAGTTTGTGTTGCACTAATATCAACTTGACCGACCAAAGTTGCAACAGAAAGAAAGAATTCAAGCATGATTTGTAAGTGTTGTTGACGTGCTAATGATATCAAGCACAAGGAATAGTCTGGTGATTGATTACATCACTATCAGGAACTTCACCGTATTCGATTACAGTGTGACCCAGGTAATCTTCAACCCAAACATACACATCAGACTCAGAATGCATAGAATAGGCAACATCAACTGCCTGATCTTGAGAGTAACAAATCTCAGTCTCATTAAGAGTAGGACAGTGTACGGTGTAGGTAGTCATGAAAGAGAGAGCAATTGTGCAGGGGTCAGTGTACATCAGGCAACTAGAAAGTTTTCGTTAGCAACAACTTCCCATGCTTTGTAGAACATATCCCAGGCAGCATCATCAGCAACGAAGGAGTGAATATCTGCCTGCTCACAGATGTAATCGTAGCACATATCTACATCAGGATTCATTTCATAAAAGAACCCAGACATGCTGTTGATTGCATCAACAAAAGCAGGATCTTCGATGAGGGATTGAAACTTGTTCTTCATGGTGTGTTCCTTTGACCCTTCTACAATACACGGAAACGGACCCCGTGCCCATTTTGTGTGCCACCTTGTCAACTGGTCGGGCAGCCGACCAGTTTGTATCACTCAGTGCTTTAAACTTTCCAGAGTTTCCTCATCATAAAGGTCCAACACTTCCCCACGAATCTCTTCCTCTGTACAATCTTTGTATGCATCCATTAACAAATCATACGCTAATTGACAGAGGGTGTCCATATCCATTCCGTCAATAATCATCTCACAATAGTTGGATTTGAGATTGTTGAGGTCTTCGGTGTTCATGAGGTGGTTCATTAGTTTGCGGGAAAGTTTTTGCAGACAGCATCACACAAGGTTTTCACCAATTCATTCTTATCTTCGTTGTATTCATCTCCCCAAGTATCATAAAAGAAACCTTCGATGATGCAATCAATGTCCTCCATAAGTTGTTCACGAGCAGTCAGCATTTCCAGATGATCAATCATGCTACGTTGCGGAAGTTTTTGATGAGAATGAACAAAAGGACCGAAATACAGATCCAAACGATAAACGTGGTCATCAGTAATCGTAGTTGGAGTTGATGTAAGATTCTACATTAAACTTCTCTTCTTTCTCCCATTCTTCTTTATACTCAATCACATCGAAGATCTCACCGGGTGCTTCAGCAATCTCAGACCAGAGTTCATCAAACATGGGGAAGTTTCTCAACTGTTGATACAATACACGAAATTGGTGTCCTGTGGGGGTTTAGTGGACACCTTGCCGACTGTCACAGTTCTGCCATCATTTCATTAATCTCAAGACCATCGATTGCAGGATCATCCCAACGACAACCGTCAGGAGTTTCTTTAGATCCACACTCCCAAAGAATGCTCACAAGTTGTTGATAGTTCGAACATTGCTTTGCTTCTTGATATAAACCCTCATCATTTCCAATCCAGAGAGCAACATTCCAGGTCTCCCAATTTGCCCAACCGTTGTAACCTTGCATCGGTGATTTCCTGAAGACTTAACTACAATACACGAAACCGGGACCCTGTGGGGGTTTGGTGGACACCTCTCCAACTGGCACAGCATTCACGTATACTGCAGGCATTCTCAATAACGAGGTCTTATTGAGAATCAATAATGACTACTATTGAGAATAAGAGACAATCCACGAACCGGCACATTAATAAACGTCAGCCAATTCTTTGATGCTAACATAAACTTTCTCATCACCTTGAAGATCTAGTACTTCTCGCCAGTCTAGATCTTTTAACTCTAGATCATCATAACATTCGATGTCTAGTGTAACACTTACAATACGTTTGTGTGCGTACATGAGAATCTCGTGCGATGTGTATGTATTATACCATATATGATGATGCATGTACATCTCGTAGTGTACACATATCTCGTATATGATTATGCATAATGACGATATGCTAGGTCATTATAATCACATGAATCTCGTGCATACTCATCATCAATCTCGTATGCATCTTGTATATGTGTATGTATATCTCGCATCATGTACTCACGCATCTCGTCGAGATCGTATGTATATAACTCGTTGTTATGCTCGTATGCAAACTCGTAGTCGTTGTAGTACATAAGTCTCGTAGGTGAATCTCGTACTCTGTTATTATAACCGATCACCCACCATCCGTCAAGCGGGTCTCATAAGCATTATTTATAAGATTTGTGATTTTTATGTGTGGGTTCTCAGATTTTTCCCCGTCCCTGTGGGTTGACAACTGCGGTCCTTTGTGCTAACGTGCTAAACTCACAAGATCCTGGGAGGTTTATCAGAAGGTTACTCACAAGAGACTGGGAGGTTTATCAGAAGGTTCTAGAGGGTTTATCAGAAGGTTCTACAAGGTATTATTCTCAATAAGATATTGCAATTGAGAATCATTAAAGAATAAAAGAAAAGATATTTATAATAACATTTAAAAGCATTATTTTATATTATAATGTATCATATTATACCAAATACCATCAAAAGTTCACCACTTACCTATAGGACATTGAGAAACACCAAACTTGACCTTTGTACCCATATGACAACCACACTGTCTACAACGATTCTGTCTTACACTATAATACTCACACTTCTTACATACATCTAACCTTTGTTTCTGTTCTTCTTCTGATAGTATAAGTCTTGTATTATTACTAGGTGATATATCAATAACATTCTTCACCACTTCAAATGTAAACTTGGCTAGATTCTTTCCTTGTTCATTAATAGATGGAAATTGTTCTTCTTTCATCAATCATAACCTCCCAGATAGAACCATCCAGTCACAACATACTTATTCCCCTCTAATACCATTCCTCCTCTATGTGTATGTGTATAACCCGCTGGCCATAACAATAACTTTCCCTTCTCTGGTTGTTCTCTCCTTTTATAATACAAGAACTCTGTTTCTCCTCCTTGGAAGTCATCATTCAAATACACCATCCATACAATTAATCTTCTACAATGTTCTAGATTTGATTGTTCATCGTGCCAGACGTGATAACCTCCTCCTGGTGGTGTCTTCTGTACCTTTTGAACAATCGAATACATTGGCAAATCCTTTAATGTACCAAACACCTGTCGATACTCTTCTAAACATTCCTGCATTGGATCATACAGTGCAGGTAATGGATCATAATCTAATGATGGACCCATTGAATGTAAATCATATGCCCAGTCAAATCTTCCGGCATTTGAATTGGGGAACTGAGTATCTTCACAATAGACATCATTAATCGACTGATAATAATCAAACGTCTTTATGATCTCATCACAGAAGGTGTCGGGATAGATGTTTGAGTATGATCCGATGAATTGTGAATACTCACCCTTTAGTTTCGTATTGTCTGATGATGTGTTCATAATCGGGATACTTGTCGATGATTACTTGTTTGATTTGATCATAGTATACATTGTTCCATTCTTCATCATTTGAGATCCATTTGTCTAAAGGACAATCACCCCATTGGTCCTGAATCTTATGTGGTAGATAACATCCACATCGTTTACATCCCTCCTCTGGTTCATCAAAGTATTCACACGATTCGCAAATACTCCACCTTTCCTTCTGACAGTTCGATGATGAATGAAATGGATGATCCGCTTCCTGTAAGA
>Ga0208162_1000587_pt1 | contig 20668 bp, 31 predicted proteins | sample CB_VirMetaG_4_FD_184539 | JGI IMG/M metagenome (GOLD analysis project Ga0208162, IMG submission 184539) | Freshwater to marine saline gradient viral communities from Chesapeake Bay - CB_1508_1M Viral MetaG (SPAdes) (version 4) | ecosystem: Environmental > Aquatic > Marine > Coastal | place: USA... | reverse complement strand
TCTCAATTTTTCAAATTTATTACGAAGGGTTTCAAAATTCATAGAGGTTGTAATGATTTATCACGAAGAAAAAACTGCTGGTGTTTAAATACAACTTCAGCGGTAATATATTCTACATCACTAATTGTAGCATCAAACTGCATTCCTGTAAGTGCTACTGGAAAAATGTTTCTAAAGTCAATAATAAATGCTGGATTGTATTGTGAAGTTACAATATGTAATTGTGCATTTGTATAAATGTCTTCTTCTGAAGTTGTCCTCTTCATTTGATCTGCATTTCCATTATCACGAATCCATTTATAAATGCTGTTATAATTTTCAAAATTTTCGTCAACAATAAAACGCACAGAAAAATCCCCGAACGTTACTCCACCACCAGGAATAATTGGCAAGTTTCTAAAAGGACTTGCAACTTCCGTAGTTGGCATTGAAACGTCGGGGACATTTGCTGTTTGGCAAAAGAAATCCGTACCTTCAAACTTTTCTAGTTTGAGAATAAATCCAATTGGATTTAAAAAATTTCTATTTTTGGGTTGTTCTTTATACCACTTTGCTGGCATTTCAAATTCTCAATTTATAATTTATTTATCCTCGTTATTCCAGAAGTCATCCCAATCTTTTTTTGAGTCAGTAACATCTTCCCATTCTGGTTCGTACAAAGGACAAGGTTCTTCCATGAGAACATCGTTTTTCATTTTTAAAATTTTCTTATAGAATTTTTTTAAATCGTTCATTACTCTTTATACTCATTAAGAATATCTAAAACTCTATTTAATGCATCGTGTGCTCCTTCTTTTTTCTCTTCAGAAAAACAATTAAACATGTCTGTATTATCATATAGAGCTGTTTTTAACTTATATACTCTGGCAAGGAAATCTACTTTTTTCATGGATCCTTAATAAGTAATAGGTTTTGATACCTATATTTAAGCATAAAAAAAGGGGGTTGGAAACCCCCTTGTGTTGATATGTGAATAAAGATCACATAAGGTTTTTGACCAATACACGTCTGTAATACTGGTTCTTAGAAGCAGTGAGTGCTTCAGCGTCAGGAACGCCAGCAGATGCCTCAACGAATGGGTTTGCAACCATGCCGTAGCGAGTCTTGAAACCAATCTTAGGTTGGAAGGTCTCAGGATCAATGCTGCGGAGCATTTGGAGAGGAACATATGGGCAGTAGAATAGACCTGCGTCATATGGTGAAGAACCCTTATAACCAACAACATAGTAGTGGTTGTTGGAAACGTTAGCAGAATAAGGATCAACGTAGACTCTGATTCTGCCGTTCATGGTGCCGACTAGAAGGTTACCAGTGTCATCAACTTCACCGATGGAAGGACCACCAGCACCGCTTAGACCTGAAGAATAGTCAAGAGTACCAGACATAGCGAGTGCAGAAGCAACATCAGCAGAAGTGATGATGAAGTTGCCCTTTCCTCTACGAGTCTGTTGAGCAATAGCGTTAGCATCACGCTCAATCTGGAACATTAGACCCTTGAACTTCTCAACTGACCAACGACCGTTTGAATCAACGTCAAGGTCAAATACGCCTTGGTTAGCAACGTTGTTCTGAGCACCAGGCTTAGCAACGGTGTAAACGGTACGAACGACTTCGCGGTTGATTTCAGCAAGGATCTCGCTGGAAAGAAGATTAGCAAGTTCTTGCTCAGCATCAAGACCATGAATTGCCTTGAGGTCTTGTGCTAGTTCTAGAGTGTACTCAGCTCTGAGTGCTCTGGTCTTAGCAGTAACCGCAGTCTTCTCAATGCTGAAATCCATTTCGTTGAATAGATTACCAGCAGCGGAACCTAGGGTTTCTGCCTTATCTCTGGTGATTGCTGTCTTAGCAGTTGCAGATGCGCCACCTTCATAGGTGCCGCCATCGTTGAGAAGACCAGGGTTAGCATCAGTTGTACCGCCATCGCCAAGAGGAGCGATTTCGTTACCTGCATATGCACCAGGACCTTGCTGTGAAGCAGAGAAGTCAGCATCAGGCTCGTTGTAGAGTGCCTCAGCGCCTGCACGAGTATTGTAGTGCGACTTCATTGCAAAGATTAGTCCAGTAGGACCGCTCATTGGTTGAACACCGCAGATGTCGTATGCTACGAGGTTGGGGGCAGCACGACGGATTAGGGAGATCATTACAGGATCGAAACCTGCAAGACCACCAGTCTTGGTTGTGAGACCTGAACCGCCTAGTGCATTACCACCAGCTGCGCTGATAGCACCAACAGTGCTTGCCTCGTTGATCATACCACGCTCTTCGCGTAGTTGTTTTTCTGTGTTTTCTAAAAGAACAGCGGTTACAGCCTTTCTATAATTGTCTTTGATTGCGCCAGCGCCTTCATGACCTAGAACAGGTGACCACTTTTCTGTTAGAGCTTGTGCGTTAAACATTGTTTGCTCCGATTTAAAAAGTAGGGATTGATTATCAAGAATTCCAGCGGTTGAGTGCGTTGAGATATTGTGCCATTACTGGTGACATATCTTCGCCTTCTACTGGAGTTTCATCAGCAACCTCTGCGGGGGCAGCGATTGATTCTTTGAAGTAGCTCTCCTTGATGGTCTTGACCTTCTTGGAGAATGCCTCTTCAGAAACAAACTCTAGACCCTCTGCGAGAGCTGCGAGTTTTTCTTTTTGAGTATCTGCAAGTCCTTCCGAAACAGTGTTCAGAATGTTGAGTTTAGCAGTCTCATTAAGACGATTTTGTAGTTTCACATTTGCTTTGACTTGTTCGTCAAGGCGCTCTTCCATCTCACGAATTGATTCAGCCATACCTTCTACCACGTCAACTTTCTCGTCTGGGATAGAAATGTAGTGCTCTTCAAAGAGACCCTTAAGACCTGCAATAAAGTCTTCAGTAATCTCATTTCTGATTCCACGGTCAATAGCAACTTGGTTTTGCTCAACCCATTGACCGATAGCGTAGTTCACAGTGCCGTTGACTTCTTCTGCCATTTCGCTCTTAGCTTCAGCAAAATGCTTGTCAAATTCAGCAGCAAAGTGTTCTACAAGTCTGTCATACTCTTCTGAAATTTTTGCCTTAACTGCAGCTTCAAAAATAGTTTTTGCTTTTTCGGCAAACTCTTCAGTGAGTTCTGTGCCCTCTAGGAGAGCATTTACATCAGCGGAAACATCAAGCGATTCAAATGAAGGCTTGATTGGGTAGGTAACTGCAGATCCAGTGCTGGTTGCATATGCTACATCAGCACCAACTGATGGCATTGGATCTGATCCACCTTTAGCGCGTTGCTGTGGATCGCCAGATACTTGTGATACAGGTGCAGAAGCTTTAGCGCCAGGATTTTCCTCGCCATCATCATCGTGCTCGTTAGGAGTAGTTGATGTTCCACCTAAATCTGCAGCTGCAGATTGACCAGGAGCAACCGATGGTTGTACTGATGGCATAGGATCCTTTCCGCTACCAGAACTAGTCTGTGCGTCAGAAACCTGAGAGGGTTCACTACCAGTGCCAGGAATAACGTTAGCAGAAACTGTTGGCATTGGATCGCCAGCTTCTACAATCACCTTTTGCTCGGTAACGAACTCCTCAAACTTTTCGTTTAGCATATCTGACATTTGAGTCTACCTCGTAATTTCCGTATAATTAATCTAAGTTTATTTATAGAATCAAAGATTTGAGAGAAAATCCTCAAACACTTTGAGAGTTCTTGATTCTAGATCACGACGAGATTCGTCGATGTATCTGCGATATTTATCTACTTTTGCTTCTTTAAGAAGACCATTATCCCAAACCCACTCTTTACCTTCCATAATTCCATTAACAAATGCATCAGGAGCGGAAGGATCTGCTACAATATCAGCAGCAGTAGTCAACATAAAATCATCTCTTACAATAGAGACTCCTTCTTGTTTATCAATACTTCCCATACCACGAGAAGAAACACCTAACTGAACACCTTCATCTAAAAGAGACTTGGCAATCTTACCCATTGGCGTATCAAGGATTTGTGCTTTTCCGATAAAGTTATTTCCTTCAGCGCGGAGATTTGTTATCCTATGTGAAACTCTATCAAGATTAATAGTAGGACCATCAGGATGACCAAGTTCACCTAAAGCACGTTTAGTTTTTACATATTCTTCGTTGTATCTTTCTACCTCGCGGTTAAGAACTTCAAAAGGATATCTACGACCATTGCGATTTGTTAGTTCTGATTGAAGAAAAACTCCTTCAATGTATAGAAGTTTCTTACCATTTTTTTCTTCGGTAAGAATTTTTACATCTTCAATCTGTTCCGTTATCAGTTTCATTAGTTTCTGTCTCTGTAGGTTCGTCAAAAAATGTATTCGCTACAATTTTTTTATAGTCTGCCATAGCATCAGATGCTTTAGCAAAAAGAATATCATGAATGGCGTCAATAGCAGACGCTCTATCGTTGTCGTTGATTTTAGTAACAATATCAACGACACCTGGTTCTAGATTTTGATCTGACATAATATTAGTTCAGTATAATTTATTTAGTATTTGTAGAAGGTTTGGGCATTGCTCTTGCTTTTTTGATCTCACGATCCATGTTTGCATCAGCAGCTTCACCTTCTCTTTCTGCAGAATCATCTGCTTGCATACCTTGAATTTCTGGAGCAAGTGCAGTATTTTGTGCAGTCATCGTATCCAACATATTTTGTTGTGCTGGATCAATAGCAAGTCCAGAAGAAATATCACTCTTCATTTGCTTATCAATTTCCTTCATGTCTTTATCAGTTTGACCAAGAATATTCTTACGAACATATTCTGTAGAGAAATACTTACCAACAAAAGGATCCATTTGTGTAACTGTAAGCATTCTTTGATTCATCATTTCAATTTCTTTTAGTTCATTAAAATGATTATCAAAGAGATAGTCATACTGAATATGCTCTTTCATATCTTCCCAATCTTCAGGAGCAATAATGCCCTTTAGAATGAGTTGAGTTTTTAGCATATCATGGAACATCTCGCTAAAACGTTTGCGTAGACGACCTATAAACTTAGAAAACTTGAGTTCATCCCTGAGAACCTCTGTGGTCTTACCAAGATTAAACCCTTTGTTGTCATCCGTAAGGCGGGAAGGGGGGAGATTGAGGGAGTTGTAAAGTTTCTTTTTGAAATACTCAACATCCTTGAGTTCACCAAGATTCTGACCGCCTGGGAGTGTAGTGATTTCAGTTCCTCTACCACCTTCACGACGAGGAAGCCAGAAATCCTCAAGCATTGACATATGCTTTTTATCATCACGCATCTCTCCTGTTTGTGCGTCATAAACAAGTTTATTTCTGTAGCGCGACATGACATCACGCAAGTATTGTTCTGCTTTTACCTTAGGTAAATTACCAACATCAATGTAGAAAATTCTACGTTCTGGTGCACGTGATAATCTGTATATAACAAGACTATCTTCAATCATTCTTAATTGATTAAGTGATTTAATTGCTTTATGCAAATATCCAAGAGTCATTCTTTTGTTAAGATCTTGGAGACCAGATGGGCAGAATGTAATTGAATCAACTGCCATCTTCACACCTTGTGAAAGTGACATATCACCTACTGGACCCAGAACACCTCCTTTGTAAAATCCTTTTGGATTGTAAAGATAGTAATCAACAAACGTTCCATATTCATACTCAAGCGCTGTGCCTTTAATTGCTGCACGTGCTAGAGAATCTTTTGGTGTATTATCAAGTTTTTGACGAACCTTCTTGATCTTCATTGGATCAATATAACGAAGTTCCGTAATTCCTTTCTTTGGATTGTCTAAATCTATAACTTTGTGGTAAAATAGTCTACCATCTATATACCAAGTTCTAACAATCTCATGAGCACGATTGTCAAAATTTAATAGTTTTTTGATGTGTTCAAATTCATTACGAATTTTATTTTTTACGCCCGAACCTACTTCAAGATTATCTAAATTTAATTCTACTGGAGTATCGTTAGCATCACTTACGATAAACTCATTCACAACTTCGTCAACGGCACTATCCACTTCAGGGTGAATTGCCATATCACGATAACGACGGATCATCTCAAACTCATTACGAGCTTGATTATCCGTATCTACATATGTTCCATAATACCCACCTGCAGCAACTGCAATAGGGTCATCAGCATTAGGAGGGACAGGGGATTGACCCTTCTGTCCCTCCTTGCGATTAATTTGGAAGCCAAATAACTGACTCATGATTATCTATTCAACTGTGTGCTTCCAACTATTTATCAGTTATCAGACTACACCAATACCAGATACGCCATCTCTAGATCCTGCCTCAGCAGTGAAGTAGGAATACTGCCACTCAACAGTAAATTCTTCAATCTGATCATTGCTATCATATGCAAGATCAATTGGAGAAACATTAGTTGGGAAACAATACTTAAGAGTGTATCTTCTTAGGATAGATCCTTCAAGACTTTCATCTTTTTCTAGTTGATCTACTGTGAGATCAGCCATGTAACCTGAAGAACTATTAGGTCTGAAAAGTGGTGAAGTATTTGCTTCATGGGTGTTGATGTTATTTGCCCACTCTTCAAAGAAAGAACGAAGTTTGAAATCCTTATCGTTAAAGAAGGTTGCAGACCAAGTATCAAAGGTGCGATCACCTGCGATCTTAACTGTTCTTCCTCTAAAAGGAACTTCAATAACACCCAAGTTAGAACCTGGAAGTGCTGCTGACTTACAAAGAATATTTGTAAGATTTAAATCTTCGCCTTGCTTTGATAAAGAATCTGGAAACTTTACATCAACCAAGAACATATTGGGCTTGACGCCCTGACCAATAGTTTGTAAAAATGAAGAAACGTTTGACAATGCCATTTGTTAGTACCTCGTGATTTTTTCTCTATAACTAAATATCATCTACCAATGACTTCAGCGAACGAAACTCCAGTTCTTGTAGCAGTTACGGTAACTGTTACAAAGTTAATAGAGCGAGTTGGCTTGAGGTAGAGTTCAGCAACAAATTCATTTCTATCAATAACTTCTGGTGTATTATTGCTCTCGTCACAAATAACTAGGAAATCAGTTACACCTCTACGTGCTTGAATCTCAGAGAGATAAGAACTCATTGAGGCAGAAAATGCTCCACGAGTAATGCTATCGTTTTGTTCAAACAACACACCTTCTGCAAGGGATTTTGCTCTCTTCTCAACATTCAAGAACAAACGACGAACGTTGATTCTGTCAAATGCACTAGGTGAAGCAAGACCAGTCTTGTCTCCAAATAGTACAGGACCAGAACCAGGAAGAGAAACAATAGGATTAATTCTTGCTGTGTATAGATCGTCGCGCTGTGCCTTATTAGGATTGAATGCTAACTTAACAACATTCTGAAGACCACCACGATTTAGACCTGCAGGTGAGAACCAATCGTCTAGAATTGAAGAAGTGGAAACACAGAGACCAGCAACATCACCGTTACAACCAACATAACGATACTTATCATTGAAGCGATCGTAGGTATACTTGACACCGCTATCTAGAACAACATAGGAAGAAGATCCAATATTATCCATGAAAGCAATAGTTTTTTCAAGTTGTTGTGTTGGAGTTAATGCACTACCACCAGATGTTGCAACCTGAGTACCAGTCCATGGCGAAACAAATGCAACACAATCTTTTCTGCTATTAGCAATAGCAGCAACTGCTTGTGCCTTAGAAATTGTATCGTTCTCGTTAGCAGCATCGCCACCCATTAGAACAAAGTCAACATTAGTCTGTTCAGTGTCTAGAAACTCGTCATATGCTGTTTGAATTTCACCAGCAGAATATGCGTAATCATCTTCACCGCCTGATAGAGCACCACCTGCAGTAGGTAGAATTCTTGCTAGAGCAAGAGGAGCAGCAGAAGTGGCACCATAAGATGCTGCAGCAGCACCAGGATCTTCTCCAACTGTAGTTACATCAGTGAGAGCAGCACCAGCATAAACATAACCTGAATACTCGTTAACATAATCTTTCCAGTATGCAGAAGCACCTTCTGGTGTTTTTGCATCAGTTAGTTTTGAAAGATATGTTAGTCTCTCAACAACTGTATTTGTGCTCTCGTCAATAACAGCAACATGTACTTCGTCGTATGAAAGATAACGCTCAGCAGCAAATACTGAAGTACTAGGACGAGGACCGATTGCCTTGTATGTTAGACCAGTGGAAGCGATTGCCTGCGAGTTGTAATCCCAAGCAACTGCTGTATCTCCAGCAGCAGGAGTTGGAGTGGTTGTTCCAACAACATGTAAAGTTGTTGTGGTTGGAGCAGCATATACTTCGTATGATACTGGTGTTCCAGCTGCGTCTGTGTATGTGTCACCAGCAGATAGTCCGTGAGCAGCTGCTGTTGTAATAACCCAATCAGCACCACGATCAACAACTACAACACGAAGGTTGTTACCATCAGCACCAGCATAACGAGCAGCAAACTTCTCGGAAGTTACGCCAGCATCAAAAGCATCCTTATCACTGATAAGAACACCGCTGCCACTTTCGGTAGCATTTAGAACTCCAGTTGCTGCTCTAACAACTGCGAGTTGTCCGCCGTAGCGGAGGAATTCGGAAGCAACCAACCAGTCAGCAGCATTTGCCTCAGCTGGTGTACCGAACGTGTCGATTAGTTCTCTTTCAGAACCGATATTTACAATTTTGCCTACGGGTCCAGTGCGAAATGAAGAAGCAATTGCACCGCGAATTGCAGATGCTCCTACGATTACAGCATTGGAAAAGTCACGTTCTCTAATAACAACACCAGGCGAGACTTGACTTGCCATGTTTTTACCTCTTAGATATCAAATTTATCTAAATCTATTTAGATTTTTTGATGGTTCAGAGGTGGTGAACAATGCATGAACTACCAGTCTGGATAAGACCAATCAATAAACGGATCTCTTTTTTTTCTTGATTCTATTACTCTTTTAACAGTACATTCTTTACATTCGTATGCATATGCTGACGGAAGACCTTTTTTATTTTTTCTAGTAATATAAAAATCTTCTAAGAGATCTTTTGTTTCTCCACAGATTCTACACACTCTTTCTCTGAATAGTAAGTGCTCTAGTGAAAATTGATCTCCAATATCCATCAGTAGTTCCACATGTAACTTACTTCTTCTTGTTTATTTCCATACTCCCAAAGGTTTCCATCTGCATCAATGAAGGTATCATCGCCCAACCCATCGTCAATAAAACCAAAGGGAGCCATATCTTGCTCAATTTGATTACGTTGTTCTTCATATATTCTTCTCCTAACATCCTGGTCAGTCATCTCTTTGAAGTACTCTTGCATGACCAACCATGCAAAGAGAACCATACACATCACAAGGTCATCATGATATCCTTCATCTGCTTCCCATGCTTGTTTCTTCTGAACAAATGTTGTAAGTTCTTGAAAGATCTGGAAGTCATTAAAAATTAGTTTGTCTTCTTCAATAATTGCTTTGAGATTAGCGCAACCAATCTTCTTCACAGTCACGCTCATCTTCACACCTAATTGTGTTTTGTTTCCTGAGAATCCTTGTCCGACAATTTGACCCGCTCTGCCACGCATAGCACACATAAGGACGTTAGGATACTCAAGATCGTAATTGAGAGTTGCAGCAATACTATCACCGATATCATTGACTTCTACCAGAACGTATGGATTATTATATTCTTTACAAACTTGAAAAATTACTGAGGGAAACAATACAGGTTTAATCTCATTATTTCTGTACTTTGCAACGATCTTATACGGCATCGTGGTGATATCAAACACGATAAAAGCACTATAGTCACCACCAATTCCTCTGGCAACATCAACAGTAATAATGTATTCGTTATTTTTTTCTGCTCTCTCGTAAATGTCAAGTCCTGCATTTGATTTAATTGGATCTGCGAAAGGAATATTTTGTAGTTTTGCTGGACTAATCAAAGTGTCAGCAGATCCAAGGAAGTCGCATTCAAACTCCTGAGAGAATTGTCTTGGAGACGTGTTCTTGATTGTTTCTTCTTTCCACTTGGCATCCCTTCCAGGAACTTGTGACCAGTGAACTTCATTTGTAACATAATCATTCTTACCTCTTCTAGCATCTTCCCACATCTTATAGAAGTGATTCATGCCATTTGGCGTTGAGATAATTATGACTTTCGTTGACTTACCAGAAGTAATAGTAGGATAAACAGAGGCAAAGAATTGCTCCGCAACATGGTTTGGAACGAAGGCGAATTCGTCGAGGAAGAGAATGTTAAACGACATGCCTCGGACAGCACTTGCAGACGTAGAAGCTGCCAATATCTTACTGCCATTTTCTAACTCCACATTACCTTTGTTCCATACGAGAATACCATGCTGCATCCACTTAGGCAAGTTCTCGTATGCTAATTGTAACCTACCTAAAAGTTCCCTAGCGGTAGATGCCTTGTTTGCAAGAATACCAATGTTAACGCTATCGTAAAAAATTGCATAATAAAGAAGATAAGCAACAACCGTAGTAGACTTTCCTGTCTGTCTTGGTAGTTTTGCAATATTAAATCTATTATTATGAAAATCTTTTAAAATTTCTTTTTGAAAATCATACATGCTAAATGGAACTAATCCTTCATCTAGCGAGATGATTTTAATGTAATTCATAGCAAAATAAATTGGATCTTTCTTACATTTAATCCATTCGTTAATTTGCTTTTTCGTAAAATTAATTGGGGTTCCCGCTTTCTTTAGATTAGGGTTCCCCAAATATACGTCATTACTAGCCACAATAATTATTCCACTACAAATTATTTATCCTCTGGATAATCTTCCTCCAATTCAGTAAGTCTTTTTTTCCAAGTAACACCACCATCTTGACCTCTGCATGGATTGATGCAAGTGTCATCACCTAAATTATTGCAAACAAGACCAGCAAGATCTAACTCATTACCTTTCTTGTGAGTACCAGACCAATAATGTTGTCCATCAATCCATGTAGCTCCACACTTTGGACAAGATTTAGTATTCATTTGTCATACTCCTTGAGAAATTTTTTAAATTCGGTTGTATCTTTTACAAGCTGACGCTTAAGTTTCCAACCCATCCACTTCATTCTAATTTTAACAAATGCATAACGCAAGTTTAAATCAGCAAAAGCAAAGAGTTTCATAGTTTCTTCATACCCAGCATAAGCAAATAATATGCATAAAAATACCAAAACAAAGTAAAAACCAAACATATTGTAACTCTCTGCTACACAACATTATAAGCTATGTAGGAAAAAATAGTGTTGCAACATGTTACAATAAATTAACCTATGTGTCTCAAGAAGTTTTTCGTAATTTTGGATTACTATATGGACTAGGAATAAGTTGATATGCCATCTTATCTCTCAATAAATTAATACGATCTTCATCAAAGTGTGAAAATTCTGGATACTTTTTACACTTTTTGTAATAATGTAAAGCATTAATAATAATAGTGTAATCTTCTAATGTAAGTTCAAACGAGTGTTCCATGTGCTCTACGAATCTCACGAAGTTCTTCAAAATTCTTTTGCTTGGTTCCTCCATCATACGCCCAAGCATATCCTTCAGTAATCATTTGTTCGTTCAATGATAGTTCTGCATCTCCAATATACAACCAACCAAGTAGTCTACCGTATTTGCCAACACCTCCTACAAGCTCAGTACGAACACTAAGTTCTTCATCACCTGCGATAGCACCTTCAAGTTTATCTTTGAGCCAATTAGTTGCATCATATCCAAGCGCTTTTTCTTCTTCGTCTCTAGTGCGTTTTTCTGGAGTATCAACACCAGCAACCCTTACACGTTCTTTCTTGTATAAATCAAATCCTAGATCAATAGTTACATCAATAGTATCACCATCAATTACTCTGTTGATCTCTATTACTCTGAAGTTGTAGCAACTCTTCCTGCTCGGGGGAACCATTGCGCCCATAAGACTCTCTTTTATCAATACCTAGTATATATGTCACGACATAAAAAACCCCTGCTAGGAGTAGCACGATACTGAATATCACACTCCAAACAGGGTCATTAACATCTTTTAATGGTTTTAATAATAAGTTCATGGATTCTTTGGATCAATACCCAAACTATCTAGGTATTCAATCCACCAATCTGGATCTTTACGTTTCCATTCAGGAACATCTAAGTCTCTTTCGGAATACCATTCATACAGAGCATTATCTATAATCTGTGCGACTTCCATACTCCTCTTCCTCTTCATCAACATCTGCATATGGATTTGCCACAAAGGGTCCTCGTTTTCGTAAAGGTTCTTTTCTGACATAATCTTGTTCAGCATTAACAGCTTCTACCCAAACGGCAAGTTTCATCACAATAAAAATAATAATCAGTGGTGTAAAACAACCGACTAAAATAATTGGATTCATTTATGGCTCCTATGAAAAGGTTCCCAGTGCTCCCATTTATATTTATGAATTGCCCAAATACCAGCGATAGGTATAACAATTAGTAATGTTGATAAGAGACCTAAAGTAAAAGGATTCTCCATGGTATGTCTGACAAATATTAACATATTTTAATGTGCAGTTCCATTACCATTATATTGATCTGTATCATAATATCCACCTTTTTTAGCACCAAAATAAATTGTAGTTAAAACAAAAGGCACTGCTAATATTAGCAATGCTCTTCCAAATAAATGTTCCATATTTTTTTATTTTTTACGTGTGAAATAAATGAATTTAATACAAACCATTCAGATGCTGTAGAATAAACTAGATGCTTGATGCCATCTATTGTAACAATATACTTCCTCACGGATTATGAATTTTATTTTCTTTAATTTTTTGATATCCCCAGACTGCTAGGGTGCCGATACCTAGACCAGCAATACAACAGATAATCATATGTTCTAAGTGATGCATTACGATACGTGAATTGTTCCAATCATTCCTGCGCCTTTGTGAGGACCACACCAATAAGTATAGTCACCTGCTTCCGAAAATGCAACTTCAAAATCTTCACCTGGCATCATAGCAAGACCTTCATGAGATAGTTCTGGATGGTCTTCTACGATAACATTATGAGGAGGAAGCATATTATTAATAAAATGAACTGACTCCCCAGCAGCAATAGAAACTTCAGCAGGTTCAAACACAAGATTACCATTGTAACCCATTTGAACGTCAACAGCCCATGCAGGAAGTGCCAAAAATAGTGAGGCAAAAAATGCAAAAAAGAATTTCATTAAGTATTTGCAACTAGTATATCTAGTCACTTATACAATTTTCTTCTTCATAATATGATAATTTAGTTATCAAACGCTCATATTCTTCCCACATGTATTCAGAGCTAGTCTCTTCTTGGTAATTTCTACATGCACGAATAAGTCTTGTAATGTCGTTGGAATTGAATTTCATCATGGTAAAACATCTCAAAGGTAATTATATCTATTTAACTCAACAATTCAACTTCTGTAAGATTATAGAAATATTTGTTGGAAAACATGGGCGCATCAGCAACCATGCCTCTTAAGATAATCGTATAGTTTCAAGACATACTCACTGCTATCTTGAGCGTTCCCCAAAGCGAGATTACATCCATAGCACAAAAGTTCTCTAACTTCTCCTGTAGCATGGTTATGATCTACTACAGGGCGCTCTTGGTAATCGTCCGATCCATCAATCAGGTCTTTATCGCAGATAGAACACTTTGACATTTGCGCCGCCAGTAAGCTGTCATACTTTTCAAGTGTTATACCATACTTGGATGGTAGATTGTATTTCTTGACATGACGCTTGGCACAACTACGGCATGAATAATGTAGTCCGTTAGTTTGCTGCTTATTCTTATTGTATTCTGTTGAGGGTTTCCACTCCCCGCAGGCAGAACATTTCCACTCCCCTTTTTCGTTGGGAACCTTACGCTTATTGGGTTTGATTGTTCCTTTGGGGGAAGCCATGGTTAAACAACAATTAACTACAACTATTTATAATAATTGTTGTTTATAATTGTAGTGTGTTAGGAATTAATAACAATTCTTAGCAATTCCACTTACGCAAACTTTTATTGATCCTGCTATCTTTGTCGTTGGCAGTTTTTTTAGAAGTTAATTTCTTTTTCATACCTTTCATTCTACTGCAGAATGATGCCCTACGGGGATTTCCAACCTTTTTGCTTGGTGCTTTAAGGTCAGATCCAGGATTTGCTCTCTCGTAAGACTTTCTACCTTTTTCGTTAAGTCCACCTTCTTTGTTCTGCCCTGATTTTTTGGTCCAGGCAGCACCTTCTTCTAGCTCCGTTTCCTCTCGTTTGATGGATCTTATTGGGACAGCGAAACGATCCCATGCTTTTTCTCCATAAGAACATTCATCTCTAGTCTCAGGCTTTTGACAGAGTTTGCAAAAACGCTTTTCTTCTTTTTGCTTGTCTTTGACAGCCTCAGCAAGATTTTTAATTTCTCCGTATGTTCTCATGATAAACGACGAGGGTTTACCTTTTTATTTAGTTATCTACGAGAATGAGATTGAATGTTGAACTGATTTGAGTTCCAGCACCATTGAATGCCTGAACTTCAATGTCTACTTTCTGGTTAAACTTTAGTGGAATAGAATAGTTCTTTACATGGAAACCACCCGATACTGACATAGTATCTGATGTTGTCATCACAAATCCATTGACTGGCAATCTGGTTCTCAAGAAAGCAGATGTTGATGTATTGTAATCTGCTGCTCCAATAGTCCACTGTGTTAGATATGCTGTCTTACCAGCAGGCACTGTATACAAAGATAGCATAGTTTGACCAAAACCAATATAGTTAGTTCCAGTTCCATCACCACCAATTTGTGCTAGGACTGTGCCTCCTCCTGATGCTGCGGTGCTGATAACAACATCACCTCTATTGTATCCATCAGAACCAGCTTCAGTAATAAATGCTCTGTAAACTCTCAAGAATGTTTGTATAGAAGCAGCATCATTAACTGTAACTTCTTCCTCAACCAAATTGTAATTAATATCCAATCCTTTGATTGTTATTTTTCTAGCTCCAGTTCCAGTCAATCCATCAGCAGCATTAGCAGAATAAACATAAACTGCTGTAGCAGATGTTAGATATTCGTAGATACCACCACGATCCCAAATAGTTTCAATACTTGTAGCGACACTTGGATTTCTACCGAACTTTTCAATAGAGGAATAACCTTCTAATTGTCCAGCAGCAATCGGGATGTTAGCAGCGGATCCATAACTATTCAGTGGGTTGCCGTCTTGGTCGGCAAGCATCACTACCTCAAAATTTGTTGTGTCCTGAACCCTATAAGATTGGGTTGATTTATTCCACTGTGCCATTAGATTTCTACTGGATCGTTATTTACGTCGTGGCGCTGATATGGCGCTGGTGTTCTAATAGTATTGTCATAGTTCCTAGCTTGGAATGTGCCAGGAGTTCTTACAGCATTTAGATAGTCATGAGCGACATAATCGCCATTCCAATCTTGATAAGTCACAGTGCTCCAACCCTCAGTGCCAGAAAACTGATTTACAGTTGTACTAGCAGGTTGAGGGGATACGATAGTATTATTATAGTCGTATCTAACGTATGCCATTTAGATTACACCTCTGACTTATTTATCGTTTGCCACCACCCATCTGTTTCAGCATCTTTTGAAGTTCTGCAGTGCTACCGACAAACATAGCGTTGTTTGTAACCTTGGTTGGACCTTTCTTTTCTTCGTCAAGATCCTTCATCTTCTTATGTAGGTCTTGGAGTTTCTCAGTCATGTCTGCAACGTGCTTCATTGCCGCTACAGCGACCTCGTATGCTCTAGGGTGCCCTGATTCTTGAGCGACCTCTAAGGCGCCGTTAACCGCCTCCTGGCCCTTGTCTATGAGTGAGTATAACTCACTCCTGGTATATTCATAATCCTTCTCACGATCGTCCTTATCTATCTCTGGTGGTTTTGGTTTTGTTGGTTTACTTTCCTCAACTGGTTCAACACTAATATTGAGGATATCTTCCATATTTTCTTCTAGTTTCATAAGTATTTAATCCCTTCATTAAATCCAAAATCATCATCTGCTGTTAAGATTGCGTCATCTTGTGCGTCAATATCTCCATCACCATCAAGATCAGTAACTGCTTTTGGTGTATAAGTTCTTTCAATTGTTCTTCTATTGACGTTAAGATCGCCAATTGTTTCATAAACAATTGCTTTTTTAATAATATCAGATTGACTGTAAGGTCCGTAGAAATAAGTTTTAGCAGTAAAGTTTAAAGTGTATACAATATATCTTCTTTGTAAAAAACTATCGTCCCATTCATCTTCATAGTTGATATTGTTTAATACAATTGCAACATCTCTTTTTTCATCCATGTCTGGAATCATATTAAGAGTAACAGAAAAAGAAGGTTGGAAATATGGTAAAATTTGTTCTATAATTTGTAAAGCATCATCTTGTGACTTTCCAATAATACCAAGTTCAAAACTCATATTATAAGGGACAGGAACATATTGAACCTTGACTTCATTACCATTGTCATCAATGATTGATTTATATTTTTGAATTGGTGAAGTTTTACGAACTGAATCGTAATCAATCCCTGTCATCTCAAAATATAAACGTGGCAAAGTAATTGCAACTTTTCTGCCAACATCTGGATTTTGTTCTAGTCTAGTAAGAAACTTTTGCTTTGGACCATATGCCAAAGGAACTTTTTCTTCTTCTAAAACTTCACCAGTTTGTGGATCTTTTTTCTTTAAAGTAATATTATTGAAGAGAGTGCCAAAAGCAATAATATTTTTGCGAGTAATTTCGTTATAAAAATGTGATCCTAACATTAGATACTACCTGTAAAATTTCCAAACTCACCAAATGGATTTACTTCAGTCCAATCAATTATATTGTCAGCAGAATCTTCAATTTCTCTATTTTGATCGTATTCGCTGTTAGTATTATTTAGAGTATCAAATGTACCAACAACCCAAACAGCACCATTATCGTTGCCAGTTATTGCTTCTCCTGTAGTAAAGGTTCCTGTTCTATTAATAACTTGTAAGATGTTCGTTGTCTCATCCCAAGACTTAACTTCTGCAGTGACGCCCGTCGTCGTCCCCGTAATTGTTTCCCCAATTGTATAGCTTCCAGTCCCACCCACAGAAAGATTAAGAGCGATAGCACTGCTAAATAAGGTTTCAATCTCGTCAATCTCGGCAACACCAGTTGAAATGTCATCGCTACCTACCTCATAAATTTCTGCGGTCATAATAAAGAATTGAATCTTACCAAACTGGTAGAATGGAGTTTCTCTTTCTACAAATTTGATTTCATACAAATCTTTTGTTAGTGGGAAGTAAAGAAGATCTCCTTCATTTGGTCTTCCAGCAACAGTTAGTGTTGGAGTGTATTGTGCTTCTGCTTCATCCCACCTTCTGCTAGACACAATAAATTTCACCTCGTCAGTAATACGAATACCAAACTTAGAAATAAATTCTGATGTCTCTCCAAAACCTTCTACATTCTGTAGAAGCATCTCCACCTGAAACTGATCCTGATACTTTGAATAGATGACATCATCCAACGTATTATCTTTCAAGATAGTTCTTGGTAGATAATAGATATCTGTTCCGAACAGTTTGATCTGTTCGTCAGCAAGATCCTGAACCAAGTTTTGCTCGCCAGGATGACCTTGATAGTAGGTAGGAAAATAAGGACTAGTAGGCATAGTTCTTAACCAATCATATCCATGGGCGGAATAGCATACTTACTGAGTACTTCGCTTTCTATAGTTGCAATCTCACCGATAGCATCCTCATACAATTGTCTGCCATTGAGAGTAATACCGCCTGGCAGTTGAACGTTATTGTATTTGATTAGGTTCTGTCCCCACTGCTTCTTCATAAGAGCAGTAGCATATTTTTTCACAAACATATCATTATACATCTCAGTAGCATCGTTAGGATCAATGAGACGATGTGCTTCAATCAAGAGCCAGGTATCCTCTTTAAGGAATGACTTATTGATATCAAGATACAAGCGATCACGACGCATAGTATATCTAAACTGCTGGAATGATCCGTTGTTGAGGACCATATCCAGTGTCTCCAGATACTGCTTATTCATGTAGTAGTTGAGAATATCAAGTGACCCAAACGCATATAAATCGTTCAGGAACAACTGATACTCAACACCAAAAAGATTGGAGCGGATTGAATTGCTGACTAAACCAAATACTCTAGTGATGCCCACGACATGATCTGGAATAGGAATGTAATTTGTTGCCTCTTCCCAATTTGTAGTTCCAGATGATGTAGTATCTTCACCATCAAATCTTGTTAGATCATCAGCATTAATCTTGTGTCTTAGGTATGCTCTCTCCATACCATTATAACAATTCTCTTGAAAGAATTGTATGGTATCGTCAATAACATTATTTACCTGCTCGTCATCAATATTGATCTGTAGAACAGGTTCGCCAAGCTGTCTTTTACAATAAGTGATGAGATCAGCTCTTGAACTTGGAGATGCCATTACACACAAAAATCCCTTCTTACCTATTTAGGAAGAAGGGATTTACAATTATTCTGCTGGCGAACCTTCCTTAGGTTCTGAGTCTCCTTCTAGAAGTCCTAAAGTTTCAAGACCACCTTGAAGTTTTAGTTTATATTCTTTTGCTTTAACAAGATTTTCTTCCAATTCAGAAATTTGTTTATCTGCCTGAGCAAGTTGCTCTTCAAAATTTTTCTTTAGAGTTTCAGTATCCATGTCCTTTATGTAGAATAATATGACGAATTATTTATACTGTTATGATGTGATGGTTTGAAGAGTAGCGTCAGGAAGGCGAACAGGATAGTAGGTGAGGCGAGATATTATTTTAGAATTATTTCCGAGGCCAACAAAATTCAAAGAAACACTTCCTGCACTTGGATTTGGAATTGATCTGTTTCCGACAGTTGTAGAAGTCACAAGACTGGAACCTCCTCTTACTGCAGATTTTATTGTATCTGAACCATTGTACTCAAATCCATAAGCATACTTGTAAAACCCTCCTGTTGGAGCAGATATTCCAGTTAGAGTATTTGCAGTTTCTCCTGCAGCATATGAACTTGTATACCAACCTACTTCAGACCAAATTCTATTTTCGCCAGCAGTACCAGCAAGTTCTATCATTCTAGATTCTCCACCTATACGAGATCCTTCAATAAAAACTGTAGAACTATCATAGTTATACCAGCTACTAAAATTACTTCCAGTAATACTTGCAACATCAGCGGCACGTGTTACCGTTGATCCACTGGTGGGGATGTAGGAGGTGGGGAAGGAACCTGTTTCTAGTTGGGCGCCCCAAAGTAGTAGAGTAAATGGAGTAGAAACTGGATCAGTAGTACCCCCTGGTCTAGTATCTACATATGTTAAATTGTAAAGCTGACTAGAAGAGTTAGAAAAACCAACATCTCTAGACAATTTATACCATTTTCCATCATCTGGTATAGTTACATAACTTCGATAAGCATCTGCTCTGCCATAAAGGAATGTAACGGAGAATCCACTTATATTTTTTACCCAAAAACTAAAGTGAAATTGAGTGTCGGCGGGAACTGTGCCATTAAATCCATCATATAGATTATTTTGAACTCGATCAACATAAAGCTGCGTACAATTACCAGTTGTCCCATCAGGTAATAAGTTTCCAGATACAACTGTTCTAACACCATTTACAGCTCCAGTTGGGGTAGATGAATTAGGAAAATAATTTGTCGCTGCCCCCTCCACCAACAACCCCAAACTCTCTAAAGTATCTGGGTCATGGTCAAATCTTGGTGTATTTGCAGTAGCAGTCTGGATTACTCCATTCTCATCAACATAAGTTCCAATACTATCTCTAGTAAATGTTATAAAATTTTGTCCAGATGCATAATCATTCAATGACTTACCTCTTGCAAATTGCAAATCTAAAGTAGGTCTTTGATTTCCAGTACTATATAATGGATCAGAATATGTACTTGTAGAGGATGCCCAGATAAAACTCATTATACTTTACGATAGTTTATTTCCCTTCCCTGTATTTATATTACTGGGTGATGAATTGTAGTGCCCCATCGGGAAGACGCTTGGGCCAATATGTGAGGCGGGAGATGCGAGAACTTTGTCTTGGGTATGCTGCTGGGTTATATCCAGTGATTGTATAACTATTCATCACAGACAATGGTGCATCCAAGGTTGTAGTTGATACACTTAGTCCGTTAGCAGTGAAAGAAAAAGTGGAGTTATTTATTGCTATAGCCGCCTTTGCAGAGTTTCTAAAGTCTCCAAACTTCGAAAGATTCTTAAATCCAGCAGAAGAGTCCCTTACTACTGCTTCAAATGTATTTTGACTAGAGTTATACCTAACTCCATATTCGTTTACATTGTCCCAAATATTATTGTTGCCATCATAAGCAATAAATGGCGCCAACGAATAATCGAAACTATTTATATTTTTCAATGAAACTAGTGTAGTTCCTTCACTCTGGTTATACCAACTACTAAAGTTCGTCCCAGTAATACTTGCAACATCAGCAGCACGTGTTACTGCAGATCCACTGGTGGGGATGTAAGAGGTGGGGAAGGATCCTTGTTCGCATTGAGCACCCCAAAAAGCAAAAGATACGCTATCTGAAGTAGTTCCATATGCTCCGATGTAAATAGCTGGGCCCGCATTAACTCCAGTTTTTGTAACTGTTAGACGATACCAACCATTAGGTAGAGTTTGAACTC
>Ga0208162_1000586_pt1 | contig 20704 bp, 21 predicted proteins | sample CB_VirMetaG_4_FD_184539 | JGI IMG/M metagenome (GOLD analysis project Ga0208162, IMG submission 184539) | Freshwater to marine saline gradient viral communities from Chesapeake Bay - CB_1508_1M Viral MetaG (SPAdes) (version 4) | ecosystem: Environmental > Aquatic > Marine > Coastal | place: USA... | reverse complement strand
TTACCTTCAAGGATGGATTGGAGACAGAGGATTTTGTTAGAAGCAAGGTCAATTTCATCGAGTAGCAAGATTGCTCCTCGTTCGAGTGCTTCAATGACAGGTCCATTATGCCAAGCAGTGTTCCCATCCACAAGGCGAAAACCACCAATAAGATCGTCTTCATCAGTTTCAATAGTAATGTTTACACGGATCAATTCACGTCCAAGTTGAGCACACGCTTGCTCAACAGAGAACGTTTTACCATTACCAGAAAGACCCGTAATGAACGTAGGATAGAAAAGACGGGACTGAATAATCTTGCGAATATCGCTAAAGTTACCAAACTTGACGAAAGTATCATCTTTTTCTGGGATAAGATTTTGCTCAACAGAGGGAATTGCTGCAGGTGCCTTTACAACTTGCTCAAATTGTTCCCGTGCTTCTTGAATAGTCAGATTCCACTTACCGCGACCAGTTTTAAAATCAGTAAGTTTGTTGGTAACGGTCTGATAGTTGGAACCATTCATAGCACACCAGGCACGAATGTCGGCGGCAGTCACAGACTCTCCATACACTGCTTGAAGAGAAGTGCGGATGTAGTCAGCGGAGATGGTCATTGAGTCATTTGTTTGAACTGAAGTTATTATAATACTAAAAAAGGGGTCCGAAGACCCCCAGTGGACGGTTTGAAAAGTGTCTGATCACTCTTTTTCAGACTTTTCAACTGGTGCGGGTGTTGGTTTTTTTGCTTCATACTTTTTGGCGGGCGCTGCTGCTTTCACGGGAGCAGGGGCGGGGGTAGGAGCAGGTGCTGTACCATTAACTAAATTTGTAAATCTTCCCATTTTTCTAAAATTTGTTTTTAGTTATTTATCATGCAATAAGTTCTACAAACTCACCAAGAACTTTCTTATTCATCTTTTTATTACGAAGACTTTTCACAAAGGCAGACTTGATCTGAGTCTTAGTTGCATCATCAGCAACCTCAAAATCAGCATCCTGAGCAAGGGCATTAGCAGACAAACCAAAGTAAGTAGTATACCCAGAAGACTTAATAGAAAATGCTTTTTGCTTTCTCCAAGCAGTCATAGTTTTATCAAAAGTTTCTCCATAGTATCCACAATAACGACGAATGAATGATCCAGCATCACGAGATTCAAGAACACGAATACCAATGAAATTAATATCCTTGAAGGTATCTTTCAGATTGCGAAGGAGAATATCAGTAAATTCATACCACTCACAATTACAAGAATAAGTATTTCCAGTTTTACGATCACGAATAAAGGCATTAGGACCAATGTGAGATGTTCCCATAAAAGGTTCATCCTCCCAGCGACGATGCACTTCACGATGATACTTGGGAGCACACGCTTCACCATCAGTCAGGACAACACATTGAACCTTTTGAAGTTTGTTCTCTTGCTTAAAGATAGGAAGAATCTGGTGAAGAGAGATCAATGCCTCATTCAAGGGAGTACCAGAAAGACCCATTCCAACAGGAACTCGAATAGAAGAATAGTGGTTGAAAGTATACGCGATTCGGAAAATATTCTTCATTTGATTTTCCAGCGTTTTGAGATTCACTTTACTGGTAAGAAGATTCATCATTGAGAACCATTCACCAACCTGCACCAAACCATCACGCTTTGTATAAGAAAGTTCCCGAAAAGTTGCTTTGCAGTTCTCATCATAAGAAACCAAAGGATAGTCACTGGTAAAAGCGTAAACGTCAAAGGGAATATTGGTTTTCTTACAGAACCAAACAAGGTTGAACAGTTGCTTCACGGTATCAAGCATTACCTGTCCCATTGAACCACTCCAATCCAGAACAAACACCAAACCGTGATTCTTACCGTCAGCAAGAGTAGTTACCTTCCTGAAAAGATCTTCGTTATATTTGTAGGTATGAAGTTTGGTGCAGTCCAGAACACCAGTGCGAGAAGTAGTAGCACGAGCATATGAATCTGCTGCTTTGCGACACTCAAACTCTTTGACCAGATAGTTGACTTCCTTCTGTGCAGAACGCTTGAATTCTACAAACATACGATCAACTGAATAAAAGTTTTCTGGTTCGGAATCAATCCATAGATCATCACAATTTTTGTGAATCTCTGCATTGGAGACAATAACTTTTTTCAAGTCAACTCTAGGAAGTTCCAAATAGACATTCTCTTCACCCTGCTGATTCACAAGATCTTTGAGAGCTTGTTCCAATGAATCAGCAGTCTTAACTTCTGGTTCTTCATTGTTTAGACCAGCACTCATTAAATCAGTCTGTTCCATACCATCTTCTGCCGTCCCACCATAGGATTCATTTTCACCAGGTTGTTCCCTCTCACCTTCACCTTCCTCCTGAAAATCAGAAGCAGGTGCAGACTGATCGCTGGAACCAGACATTTCCAGATCATCAAGTTGAGTCTTGGTTTCCTCTTCCTGTTTTTTCTTACAATATTGATACAGAATCTTGGAAACTTCTAGAACATCGGCAAAAGTTTCAGTACCTGCAATCAGATCAATGATTTCTTTTTCTTCACCATCTTGAATAGGGATATTAGTATAATTACCAATCTTGAAGTACAGGTTTGCACGATCCGCAAGATTGTAAGTATCCAAATCCTCCAATCCAATAGCAAAGAAATCTTGCTCAGCAAGTTCCTCATAACCACGATAGAAGGTCTTGGAAAGACCAGCATAGCGACGCTTCATCAGTTTTTCAATGCGAGCATCTTCCACAATGTTCACAAACTGTGGTGGAATTTTATGTTCTTCCAACCAATCAATATCAGGAGTATAAAGTGCGTGTCCAACTTCATGTCCGACCAGCATATCGTAAACACTATTGCTTGCCTTTTCCCACATCGGCAGAGTCAGCACACGAGTATGCACATTAAACTGTGCAGTCTCAACTTTCTTGTGCTCTACCACCAGATCCTCGGTAGCAAGGAGTTTAGCAAGTTGAGACTTGATTTCGTGGCGAACGGTCATTGCTTTGTTGCGTATGAACGTATCATACAAAAGAACCCCGCCTTTTGGGCGAGGTCATGTGACGCTTTTTGAACTGGCGGAGTGCTTCGCGCCGTGCTCTCATTGCTTGTGGTTTAAGTTTTCGTTTCTGTTCCTTCTTGGAATGGTGTTGCCAGTTTGGGGTGTTCATTCTTCTTGCGCTTGCGATGATAGCATACGGGAAAAATTCTTAACTTTCTCAAACCTTATGACACTTTCAAATTTGTCATGAAGTTCAGATTTGTGAGAAATCACAAAGATGTTAGCATCCTTAATGACGTAACGAATGATCTTAAGAAACTCATCAGTACCAAATCCATCAAGAGATGAATCAAATACTTCATCCATAATCAGCAGGTTAGTGTTGACTGAATTTTTAACTCGGGCAACTTCTCTCCAAGTGAAGAGTAGAGCAAGGTCAATTCTCATTTTTTCCCCTTCACTAAAAGAACTATATGAAAAGTCTTCATGAATGGGAGATTTAACAGTTTCACTGAATTCTTCATCCAGATGAAAATTAATATAGAAATCCATCATTTGCAGATAACGATTAACCTGCTGATTTATGAACGGAAGATACTTCTTAATTATCTTCGTTTTAACGCCATCGTCCTTAAGTAAGGAATAGGCAAAATCGTAATAAACGATTTCTTCTTTTTTCTTTGCTAGGTATTCAAATGTTTTTTGGAGATTTTCTTTAAATTCTTCTAACTTCTCATGTTCAGTATTTCGGTTTGCAAGGTTCTCGGTAATAGTTTGAATTTCATGTTCAAGATCTCGGATTTGTCGCTGGTTAAGTGATATCCGAGTATTGTTTTGAGAAATGCCATGCGTTAGTTTCGTAATCTCCTTGGAAAGGGCATTGAACTGACGCTCTCTTTCTTGTTCAGACTTAATTGTTTGTTCAAGTTCTTCATAACCTTCCTTAAGTTCTCTTGCCTTATTTTGAGCGTCCTCAATTCTATTTAACCTAAACTCTTCTTCAATAGTCTGAGTACAAGTAGGGCATACCGTATTTTCAGTAAAAAACTTATGTTCTTTGGTAATTGTACTTACCTTTTGAGAGATTTTACCCTTAAGGTTATTAAGTTTTACTAACTTATCACCAGCACCCTGAAGTTCATCAAGATTAACTTGAAGTGTACTAACATTACCTTCTAGTTCTTCATTTAATTTCAAGTAATTACCAACTTCTTTGTCTAGATTGGTAATCTTCTCTTTATTGGTGTTTATATTGGCGTTTCCACGATTCTCTAACTCATCAATAAAATCTTGTTGCATCTCCATCTTCTCTTTGAAGTTTTGCTTCTTGAGTTCTAAAGATTTAACTTGCTCCTTCTTTTCACGCAGGTTATCTTTTACAAGATTATTCATCGCAGAGAAAATACGAATATCCAAAAGATCTTCAATAACTTCACGACGATTTGCAGAAGTCAACTGCATGAACGGCACAAAAGTGCTGCTACCCAAAATAACAATCTGAGTAAATGACTTATAGTTTAATTTGAGAATATTCTCTTCTAGAATTCTCTGCATCGCACGATCATCTGCTTCGCGATGTAGTGGAGTACCATTTACAACAATATCAAAAACATTTGGTTTAATTCCACGACGAACAAGATATTCCCTGGTATTAATTGTAAACTCAATTTCAACTACACACTCACGCTCATTAGTTGTATTAATAAGTTGTGGTTTGTTAATCTTACGAAATGGTTTATTAAACAGTACAAATGTGAGGGCGTCTAGGATAGTAGACTTTCCCGCACCGTTTGTTCCGATAATAAGATTTGTATTATGCTCTTGAAAATTAACTTCTATAAAACTGTTACCAGTAGAGAGAAAGTTACGCCAACGGATTTTCTGAAAAGTTATCATTCAATTTAGGGGGAATAACGATGTCGTTAGGGGTTACTACTGCATATCGATAATTATACATCTTACACGTCCTTATTGCAAGGTCACCATCAACTTCAATTACATCCATCTCAGTGTCTTCCTGATCTTCGAGCATTAATGCGTATCTAACAGCATCATCCTCCTCCTCAAATAAAAATAAGACTTTATCTCCACGATTATTGTGGACAGCATATGCCCCATCTTCTTTCTTATCTTTGAGAGTGAGAAGAAACATTAATCAACCTCGCACGCCTGTGAATATATTTTCTGCAGAATTCCTTTAATAATTGCCTTATCGCAATCAATCTCAGACTCATCAATATATCTATTCAAAATAGAAATTGTGTTTTCAGTTTCATCAACTTCAAAATCTTCATCTTGATGAACTTCAAATGTTTCTACGATTTTTAGTTCTTGAACTCCAGAAGAATAAATTTTATCGATGAACTTTTCAAAGTCTTTAGGATTACTTTTTTTCCTAACGATTACTTTTACGATTTTATCCTTGTAATCTCGCGTATCAAACAATTTATAGTTTGTATCTTCGTAATAAACGTTATAAAAAAGTTTGTAAGGATTATTGATAGATGTATGCTCTTGAGTTTCAGTATCAAAAATATGAAATCCGCGAGTATCATTCACATCATTCCAATACATCTCATAAGGATTTCCTAAGTAGAAGATTTTTCCATCATCCGATCGAGTGTGATAGTGTCCCGAGTAGACTTTGGAGAACTTCTCAAATAGTTTGCTCTCCATACCATCTTCCATGACGTGCCCGCGATGAGCTCTGAATCCGTTAAGCTCAAGGTGCCCCATCGCACATACGCTAGTTGAAGTTTGAATAGATGAGACAGTACTCTCAAAATTTTCTGCATTGATCCAAGGAATAAACAACACCTTGAGTTTATCCAGTTTGACTTCGGTACATTCTGAATAAACCTTTACATTTTTATATTGTTTAAGAAGCAAATCTACAGTATTAACAGAATTTGTATTCTTATAATATGCAGTGTGATTACCTACAATGGTATGAACAGTAATGCCCATTTCTTGTAGACGATCGTAATAATTTTCTTTTGCCCACTCCAACGCCCACAAGTCGATAGACCTTCGGTTGTCGAAAGTATCTCCCATATCTACAACAGTTTTAATGTTGTGCTCCTCAAGATATGGGAAAAATACTGTATCGTAAAATTTTTTAAAATAGTCATGAAGGAATTTAGAAGACTTACGGGCACCGAAGTGCTGATCACTTATAATTGCTACCTTCATCGGTTTTTGTATGTGATTGCGTCTTTAATTGAATTATAGTCCGAACTATGCCCAGAAAGCAAGCTGTCGTCAACCATCATAACCTCATCGAAACCAGTGCGTTCGATAATCTTGGTCTTGATTTCCAGTTGCTTCTTCTCCTTCTGAATACGTCTCAGGAAGGCATAGTGAATGATCTGAGTAAAGTATGCAAATGGGTTCTTGGACTTCTCTGGGTCAAAGTTATGAATATATTGAACGCAGTTCTCGATACCATCAGAGATCATATCATCTCTGAACATATAATTTACAAAATTTGGTTTGTAAGACAGGTGTGTAGCGATTTTTAAAAAGCACTCACCCAAGTAGTTCGAGATAGGTGGTTTACCTTCCCAATGTTTTGCTCTTTCTTCTTTTGGTTGTTTTGTAAGATCTTTATCATACATTTTTTGATACGATCTTTCAACTCTTGATCTATAAACAATCAGTGCTTCTAGAAGTTCTTTGTTGTTTACATAATGTTCTGATTTCTTTTTAGGCATAACATTGGGGGTATAAGATAAATTATTGTTATGTTAATTATACCACACTTTGAGGGCTTGACAAGTTTGTTAATTGTGTGTAGACTACCTTTGTCCCGGTTAAAGATGAGAGCTAGCTTTCTTTAATACCTTTAAAGATCTTCTCTAAGTTCTTACGTGCTTCTTCTACTGAAGAAATATATCCCATTTTATCTGTTATCTTTGTTTGATTATTATCATTAAAGTTTTCCGATAGAGTTTCATCACTATCTTCAAGATAATTGTTGTATATATCAATCATTGAAGAATCGTTAACTTCCGTCATAGTAACGATATTATCTGGTTTAATAATAAAGAAATCATCGTCAGGAATTTCCATCCAAGGTTTTACTTTTATAAAAGATCCATTTAATGTATTAATGGTTTTAATGATAACCGGATTTTGTAGTAGAACAATAGGATCTCCATCATTCTCATCGATGGATATTAATGAAAATATTTCTTCTCCTGTTGTTAGTTTTAAAACTGAATAGAACTCTTCTCCCATTATTTTTTAAGCGGTATGTTTACAATGTCATAGTTAAAATTTTCTTCGTTATAAACTTTAATTCTTTCGATTAGATGATTAAGGGTATAATTTTTCCTTGATTTGTAGGAGATGTCATCAGCGATATCATATAAAGTTGCTTTTGTTTTATTGTCTCCTTTCCTGAGTACTCTTCCAATACTTTGCAAATTTCTAATTCTGGACTTTGAAGGAGAAGCGAAAATAACATTATGAAGATTTTTAATGTTAATCCCAGTAGAGAATGTGCCGTATGAAGCTACGATAATCGCGTTATTTTCTTTTTCTGTAATTTCTCTAACTTTCTCTCTGTCTTCTGTATCTACACCACCATGAACAAAAAATACATGACGACCTTCATCGATATTCTTATTTATTAATTCGTAAAGTGGTTGTCCATGCCCTTCAACACGGGAAAATAATATGAGCGTATTACCTTTAAGATCAAGGGCAAGGTTACGTATAAACTTGTTTCGTCTATCATGATTAATAATGTACTGAACTTCTTCCTCAAAGTTTTCAAACTTATGTGGTGGGTGTTTTAATAGGAGCACGTTGATATCTAATTTCGCAACATGTCCTTTCTTCATCAGTTCTTCTGTTCTGATGATTTTGTAGGAGGGACCGAATAAGCCCTCCAATACCCACTTATGAGTTTGAGTTCCATCAAGAGTGCCTGTAAAACCAAATCTGTATTTTGCATCTGAAAGTTTAGACATTATAGATATTAAAGACTTAGACTTAAACTGGTGTGCTTCATCTCCAACAACCACATTAAATCTTGAAAAGTATTTGCGAGGGAGTTTGTAGATGGACTGCCAGGTGGTGATTATCACCTGTGAGTCAGTCTCTCTTTCTTTTCCCGCATAGATCTTGTGGCAAAATGAACCTACGTCCCAACCATAGTCTGCAAAGTCTTTATACATCTGTTCTACTAGGGAAGTCGTCGGAACGACTATCAGAATATTTTGTCCTTTCTCAACGTAATATCTCACAAGAGAATATATCATCAGAGACTTTCCAGAAGCAGTTGGGGATATCAACAGCTTTCTATTATGTCTTAGGGCGTCGTATACTCCCTCTACTTGGTAATCACGAGGAGCATACTTGCATATAGAGTTCATATAATCTTTCACACCTTCCTTTGATATAAAATCATTGGATTCGAATGGAAGACCGTAAAATTTATTATTTACAAATTCGTAAGTATAATCATGTGTCTCGCAAAATCTTCTTATTTTATCCAATAACCCAACATATATCTCTCCAGTTTGGGTATTGAATAGACGAATTTTTCCGTCCCAATACTTGTTACGGTATTGGGGCATAAATTTAGCACCAGGTACATCAAAGGTAAATTGGTCTGCTAACTCGTAGTAGACATGTGGTTCAGATTCTACCCTAAGATATACCTCGTTCTTTTTTGATATAACCAAATGGGACATTCATATCAAAATCAGTTACTGTTATTTATTCAGTCGTTGATGATGATGTTGAACCACTCTTCACTCATGCCTCTGATGATATTATCTGCAGAATCCTTATCTTCAGCATAATTCTCAGTGATCAGATGCTCAACAACCTTTTCGTAATTTTTGATTGCTTCTTGAGTCTGTTTTGGCGTAGGTTTCATCTTAATAACTTTTTATTTTTATTTATCCAAATCCAGATTGGAATTTGTTCCATTCAATTGCATTTTTAATTTGGAAAGTTCTATTAGAGATATTTTTAATAACTTCTTCAAGAAACTTTAGTACAACATCATAGTAACGAATCTTCAGATCTATTCTACTCAACTTCTCATCGGCATCCATATGCCTCTGTAACGCCTCTTTGTCCCTTACTTTGTATGGGAATGGTTCTTGCTCATAAACCTCTACTGGTGCCTTTCCTGTGTAGTAATTATATCTTTCCAACCTTGTTTTATTATAACTCTCTCTTGCTCTTTCTCTGAGTAAGGTGATTGTGTTGTATATTGTATAATATTTTGAATGGAGTTGTGGGATCTTTAATGACTCATCGTGCAAATTATCAGGATCAATAACAGAATCTTTTTTCCACATTTCCTGAATTTGATCAAGGTCCATTTTTAAGTCGTAGTTTTTATGATATCATAGATAGTATACTTGAAAGACACCTGTGCTGTAAAGTAGTTGATGTCGGTGTCTGTAGCATTAAATTCCAAAGAAGTCAGAGATGTTGGGAAAAGGTCTCTAAATCTAACTTTAGCAATTTCTCTGTAGTTGCTGTTTAAAATTGATAAAGTACCATCACTGAATTGCAATTTCCTATCTTCTAGATTATCTTCATCTCTAATTAATTCATCAAACTGGGTTTGTTTTTCTGGAAACCCAAGACCAGTTAACCAGTTGTGAATAAGCAAATAATTTTCTAAATTTTCATCAACTAAAAAATCTAAAATAAAATCTTCATATTGCAAAATATCACCAGGAACATCCAACATTTTTAGTGGTGTTGGTTGAAGTGCTACTCCTAAGTTTATTCCCGGAATTCTAGCAGTATTTGAAAAAAAATCTATCTTATTATCTTTTGCAATAGTAAATTTAAATCCAATGGGAGATAGAAAATTTCTATTTTCTATCTGATTTGCAATCGCCATTTTTATTTTTATTTAGATAAAAAAAGAGGGTCCGAAGACCCTCTGATATAACCTTTTGAATCCGATGGATCACATGAGGTTGAGAACTTGTACTCTTCTGTAATAGCGGTTGCTATTAGCAGTGATACGACCAAGACCCTGGTCGGTTCCTTCAGCGAATGGGTTGGAAACAAGACCGTAACGGGTCTTAAATCCGATTTTTGGCTGGAAGGTGTTCTCACCAACGGCACGAACCATTTGGAGAGGAACATATGGGCAATAGAAGAGACCAGCGTCATAAGGTGAAGTACCCTTATAACCAACAACGTAGTACTGAGATGCAGCACCAACATTTGCCGAATAAGGATCGATGTATACACGATACTTACCTTGGAGAACACCAGCGAAGGTGTTACCGCTGTCGTCAACGTTGAGGTTAGCGTTCAGTGCAGGGGTGTAATCAAGTACACCAGCCATGGTTAGAGCGGAAGCAACGTCTGCAGAGCAGAGGATCATGTTGCCCTTTCCTCTACGAGTCTCTTGTGCAATCGCGTTAGCGTCGCGCTCGATTTGGAAGATAAGACCCTTGAACTTCTCAACTGACCAACGACCATTGGAGTCAACGTCGAGGTCGAACTTACCAGCGGTTGCAACGTTTGCCTGAGCACCAGTCTTAGCAGCCTTATAGATGGTTCTGATGACTTCGCGGTTGATCTCAGCAAGGATCTCGGTTGAGAGAATGTTTGCGAGTTCCGCTTCAGCATTCAGACCATGGATGGCGCGAAGATCTTGAGCAAGCTCAAGGCTGTATTCTGCTTTCAGAGCTCTTGACTTAGCGGTAACAGTGACCTTCTCGATCGAGAAAGCCATTTCGTTGAAATCGTTACCAGTTTCGCCAAGTGCTTCAGCAGTCTCGGTATTCATACCGCGACCAGCACTGTATGCTAACTGAGCAGCATCAGATGATGGGCTTAGGAGACCAGGGTTAGTTCCAGACTGACCAGTGGTTCCGAAACCAACAGAAGCACCGTCAGAACCTGAAACATAAGCATTTCCAAGTGATTGATCGGTTCCGATTCCTGAGAATGCAGAATCTGGCTCGTTGAAGAGTGCTTCGGTTCCGCTCTGATTGGTGTAGCGGGAACGCATTGCGAAGATGAGTCCAGTGGGACCATTCATTGGCTGAACGCCTGCGAGGTCATAAGCGACCAGGTTAGGCATTGAACGTCTGATTAGCGAAATCAGAACAGGATCGAAACCTGTGAGAGCACCACTTGCACTAGCACTCATACCAGCGGTAGCGCCAGAAGAAGTGGTGAAGTTGGTTGGGGTTTCGTTGAGGAATGCACGCTCTTCGCGCATTTCTCTCTCTTGGTTTTCTAGCAGGATAGCGGTGACTGCTCTACGATGGGAATCCCTAATAGGATCCATACCATCATAGTCAAGAACAGGTGCCCACTTCTCCTGCAGATGCTCTGTATTGTACATCTGCATTTGATTTTTACCTCTTTAAAAAAGTTAGTTTGAACTATGATCTAAAAATCACTTTTTGGAAGCTCTTCCGAGAACTGAGAGATATGACTCCATAATTGGAGAAATACCAGGTGTAGATTCCTCTACGGTCTCAACTTCTTCAGCAACTTCTCTTTGAGCACTAGTTGCACTCTTCGAGAAATAAGAATTTCTCAAAGTAACTAGTTTCTCACGATAGGTCTCTTCACTATCAAACTCAACATTTTCTGCAAGAGAAGCGAGTTTTTCTTTCTGCGAAACTGCAAGTCCCTCAGAAATCTCTGCAAAAATTACATCAGCAACTGACTCAGCTAATCTTCTGTTGAGAGCAACGTTTCTATCGATTTGCTCGTTGAGTTTAGACTCCATTTCATCTAGTTTATCTACCATACTCTCGATTACATCATATCTATCTTCAGGGATTGAAACATAATGATCTTCAAAAAGTTGCTTCATTCCGTTAAGGAATGATTCGGTCATTTCGGTCTTAAGACCATTTTCAACCTGGAGTGCATTCTCTTGAATCCACTCATCAGCAACATACTCAAGATAAGCGTCAACACGCTCTACAAGTTCAGACTTGATAGCAGCAACTTCTTCAATGAGTTGCTCTTCGTATTGTGCCTGAACTTGCTCTTTGATTTCTGCAACCTTAGACTTGATTGCAGTCTCAAAGATAGTGCGTGCTTTCTCTTCGAATTCTTCTGAAAGTTCTTCACCAGCGAGAAGTGCATTTACATCTTCTTCGATGGAGAACTCTTCTTCAGTCTCGTCGGTAGCTTCAGCAACTACTTCCTCTTCGGTGGTCTCTTCTTCAGAAACAACTTCTTCTTCAGTAGTTTCTTCTTCAGCAACGATCTCTTGATCTTCTTCGACTTCGACCTCTTCCTCTTCCTTCATGCCTTTAGGCATTGGTTCTGCAGGCTTAGCACCTTTGTTAACCACATTCTTGACTGAAGCAAGAGTTGAGGAAGGCTCTTTTAGTTTTGCCGAATCATCATCGGACTTATAGTTTTCTGGGGTTGGTCCGCCTAGATCTTCCCAATTTCCAGTTTGACCTGGAGTGTCTAAGTCTAGCTTAGGCATTGGTTCTGCAGGCTTAGCCCCTTTGGTTACTACGTTTTCCATTTCTTGTAAATTGCTACCAACGGACATTTGACTTATTAGATTTTGTATTAATCTATATTTATTTATAAATTAAAGATTTGAAAGGAATTCGTTGAATAAATTCAACTTATGCTCTTCAAGTCTTCTTTGATCGACGAGAGTATTAATACGTCTCTTTGTTTGTTCAGCGAGTTTTTCGCGAAGAATTCCTCCTTCCCAAACCCACTCTTTTCCTTCCATAATTCCTGAAACAAAAGCATCAGGAGCAGAAGGATCGGCAACGATGTCTGCAGCAGTTGCTAACATGAAATCTTCACCGACAACTTTGCATCCATTACGATCTTCTTTCAAAGATCCAACACCACGAGAAGAAACTCCAAGCATTACTCCTTCATCGATAAGTGATCTTGCGATCTTACCCATAGGAGTTTCGAGAAGTTGTGCCTTTCCTCTGAAATTATTTCCCTCTTGTGTGAGAGAAACAATCTTGTGAGAAACACGATCAAGGTTGACGGTAGGACCATCAGGATGACCGAGTTCTCCAAGAGCACGACCTTTCATAACGAAATTTTCGTTATAGCGACCTACTTCACGAGCAAGAGTTTCGGTAGGATACATTCTACCGTTGCGATTCTGAATACCACCCTGAAGGAAAACACCTTCAATGTAGCACTTCTTACAACTTCCCTTGCCTTCAGTGATAAACTGTACGCTTGTAACTTCTTCTGTGATTAATTTCATTTTTTTATCCGGTAAATCCTACTTTTGCGCCTTTTACATCAGCGGAACTAGCAAAAACACAATACGATGCTTGCTTTTCGAGATACTCTACTGTGTTTCCAGGCATGGTCATAGAACCAACGCCAGTTCCACTTTGAGTTTCGACAACAGTCACTAAAGCAGCACTAGAAGAATCGTTAACAAGACGAACAACGGTTGCACTAGAAAAACTAGTTGCAGTACCTGTTGATGTGGGCAAATTTATTTCATCTGCTAAAAGTAAAGTTCTAGACATCACTCCTCCGTCTCTGATTCTGCTTCAAAATCAAACATAGAATCTGAAACTTGCGGACGAATTGCTTCTATTTTTTCAGATGCTTTGCTGAATAAAACTTCTTTAATTTTATCAGTAATTTCTGAAGCAGAAGAATCCGTCGCAATCAAATCTACAATGCTTTCCATAAAAATTTTATATAACAGTATATTTTATTTATATTTCCGCCTTTTTGGTGTCGTTTTGAACCTGAGCGTCAGTAACTTCTGACGCTGCTTCCAAGTCTGGTTCCATAGGCACATCACCTAAAACATCTCCTTCACCTCCACCAGATGGTAAAGGTTCTCCAGTTATTGGGTCCACTGAACTTGGATCTGGAATAATACCATCTGCAATTTCTTTTTCAATCTGAGCATCAATTTCAATAATATCACTATCGGTTTGCTTCAATACTTTTCTGCGAACATAATCGACAGAGAAATACTTACCGATATATGGTTCCATTGTTGCAACTAATCCTAGTCTTTCATTCAACAACTCAGATTCTTTTAGTTCTGCAAATTGGTTATCATACATGAAGTCATATTGAATATGATCCGACATGTATTCCCAGTCTTCTGGGGTAACAATATTTTTTAGAATTAACTGAGTCTTCAACATATCGTTGAAAATCTGAGCAAATCTCTTTCTTAAGCGTCCAACAAACTTAGTAAATTTGAGTTCATCTCTTAAAATTTCTGAAGACCTTCCAAGATTAAATCCACCATCATTCGCAATTCTAGACTCTGGAACTCCGAGTGCTCTATAAAGTTTCTTTTGGAAATATTCAATATCAGCAAGTTCACCTAAGTTTTGTCCACCAGGAAGTGTGGTGATTTCTGTACCACGACCACCTTCTCTTCTAGGTAACCAGAAGTCTTCAAGCATGGACATAAATTTACGATCATCACGAACTTCACCAGTATCTGCGTTATAGACCAACTTATTTCTATAACGAGACATTACATCACGTAGATATTGTTCCGCTTTTACTTTAGGAAGATTACCAACGTCAATATAGAAAATTCTACGCTCTGGTGCTCTGGACAAACGATAAATGACCAAAGAATCCTCAATCATTCTGAGTTGATTGAGTGACTTGATTGCTTTATGAAGATATGAGAGAACAGTTCCCTTGTTTCTATCAACTAATCCAGAAGTGCAGTAAGTAATTGCATCCTTAGCAATTCTGACTCCTTTTTGACCACCAGAACCAGACATCATTCCTAATGGATAATTTGGTTTGGGGGTATAGATGAAATATTCTTCAATTTCTGGATAAAATGCTTTGCTGTTTTCGTCAACTCTACCCAAATCAATTTGTTGATTTTTTGGAGTTTTCTTTTCTTGACGAATAAACCTCATTTTCATGGGGTCAATATATCTCAGTTCTTGAATTCCTCTTTCTGGTTTCTTGAGGTCAATTACTTTGTGATAATACAGTCTTCCATCAACATACCAATTTCTAAAAATTTCGTGCGATTTCTTATCGAAGTCTAAAAGTTCTTTGAGATATCTAAATTCGTTTCTTATAATATTTTTTATTTTATCACTAGCATTCAAATTTGATAATTCAATTTCAACTGGTGAATCATATAGGTCACTAATAATTGCTTCATTAACAACATCTTCAATGGCGTTATCACACTCGGGGTGTAACGCCATTTCGCGATATCTTTTAATTAGATCATGTTCTGTTCTATAGACACCTTCAATATCTACATACTGCCCATAAAATCCACTAGCAATAAAATTATCAACCCCGTCCTCGTTGTTAGGGGGGACGGGGGATATTATTGACTTGGACTTTTCTTCTGATGCATCAATAGAAAACCCAAAAAGTTTCGCCATTTTATAATTGTTTTAACTGTTATTGACTATTTATCAACTAATAGTAACGTCAGTTGTTTCGCCATTAGATGAAGCACCAGCAGTCCAGTATTGAACTTGGAATTCAACAGTATACTCTTCAAGAGTATCTGTGGTATCATATGAAAGATCAATCTGGGAGATATTGGTTGGGAAAATATCAAAGAACTTGTATGTTCTTAGTGCTTGAACATTAGTTCCATTTGCACTAGTGCTGTTTGTTGTAGATTCAATTGTTCCAGCACCTCTACCAAGTTGATAGACAAATGCATCCGCCATATAGGAAGAAGGATTGGAAGCACCAGTTGCGTTATCCAACTTGCTGATTCCGTTCATCCACTTTTCAAAAGCAGTTCTAATCTTGAAGTTTTCATCGTTAATAACTGTAACTGTCCAGGTATCAAACGTTCTTTCGCCAGCAACTTTTAGAATACGTCCTCTAAAAGGAACGTCTACTGGAGCAACGTTGGATGCTGGTAATGCAGCAGCTTTGCATAAGAACTTAAACAAACCAGCTTCATTAGCATCACCAGTTGTTGACCAGGTGCTAGTCCCAGCAGCAGTTGGGAATGAAGGAATTGAAACTTCAAATAGATTGGGTCTAGCGCCGCCCCCAGCAAGTGCGGATTTAAATCCTGTAATTGTACGTAAAGTTGTCATTGGATTTTACCTCTTTTGAATTAAACGTTACCAATTACTTCTTCAAATGACACACCAGTTCTGGTGGCCACGAAAGTCAGTCCAATGAAGTTAATTGATCTATTTGGTTTGATGTAAATATCAGCAACAAATTCATTACTATCAATCACTGCCGCTGTGTTGTTAGTTTCATCACAAATAACACGGAAATCTTGAATTCCTCTCTTCGCCTGAACATCTCTTAGGAATGGTTCAACAGTATTGATGAATCCACTTCTAGTTAGAGGATCATTGAATTCAAACATTACATCTTTTGCTGCTGCCTGAATAGCATCTTCAATGTAGACAAACAATCTACGAACGTTGATTCTGTCGAATGCAGATGCCTTAGCAAGTCCAGTCTTATCACCGAACAAGATGATTCCAGAACCAGGGGAGAATACAACAGGATTGATTCTCTCTGAATACAAACGATCTCTTTGTGCTTTTGTTGGATTATATGCAAGTTTTACTGCATTTAGGATAGCACCTCTAGTTGTTCCTGCTGGTGAGAACCATGGGAAGTTAACGGTATCATTTCTAGCACACAGACCAGCGATGTCTCCGTTCAATGGAACATATCTGAAAGTATTAGAAAATCTATCGTACATATACTTGTATCCGCTATCGAATACTGCATAAGACGACGATGGAATCGCTGAATAGTAACTGACTAAGTTATCAGTAATAGTTGCTGCATCCTTCAGTGTGTATGAATCTGTGGATGACTCAGTTAAGAGACCTCCTCTGTATGGTGAGATGAATGCAATAGCATCCTTTCTCAAATCAGCAACACTGATTAACTTACTTGCTAGAGCCTGTGCAATTTCTTTATCATAACCTGCAGAACCCATGAGTAGGAAATCTACATCATACTCTTCAGTATTTTCAAATAAACTATAACCAGTAGACAGATCTGAAAGTGTTGATGTTAGACCACCAGCGGTTGTTAAACCAACTTTCCCTTCGTAGTTAAGTCCATTTGCAAGAGTATAAGTCGCTGCACCAGATGCACCAAATGTGATTCCAGAAGTTGCCTGGTCCCAAGAGGTATCGGATACTAGAGTGAATGATGAACCAAAGTTAGAAGTTGTGGTGATTCCAGAAGGAGCTCCACCAGCAAAGATATATGAAGAATTTTCTGATAGATACTTTCTCCAGTAAGAAGGACTTCCTACAGAAAACTCAGAATCAGTTGCTTTTGAAAGTGATGTATGCTTCTCAAGAATTGTACCAGCGTTTCCAGTGATAGAACCGTTGTCGTCGAATACTACAACGTGAACTTCGTCAAATCTTGAATTTCTTGCTGCAGCATATGCAGAAGTACCAGGACGATCTGTGAGACTATTCCAATTTACTGTTGAATTGGTTAGAGTGATGGTTTGTTGATCGAACCAATCTTGTCTAGCAGTATATGAAGTTGTACCAAACGAGGTTGAACTACCTGCTGTGTGAATAGCAACAGATCCAGCAGAAGAGAATGCATAAATTCCACTTTGCTGATAATCAACTGCAGTTTCTGTTCCTGCGGCAGAAACATGACTAATAACCTTTACAGAAATGTAGTTGGTTCCTTTGTCTGTAACTACACCTTTTAAGTATCCATCTAAAACACTAGTTGTTCCAGCACCAGGAAGAGTTGCAGAGATTGCCTGGGTAACACCCATTCCAACTGCAATGCTTACTCCAGCTGCGACTCCAGTTCCAACTCCACTCAGGATTTGGTCTGCTTTGCCGTCAATAACTGCTACTTTGATTCCATTTGCCCAAGATCCTGGATTTCTTGCGGCAATTGTTACGCCACTGATGGTATTCTCATCGTATCCAAGATTTACATAATCTTCATAACTTTTGATCTTGATGCTTGATGCAGATCCTACAAAAGCGTTTTTTAAAGAAGCGTTATCACTTCTTACAACCCTTAAAGAACCACCATATGCTAAGTACGAAGAAGCTGTTAACCAGTTCTCGTAATGCTTATCGATAGCGTATGGATTTCCGAAATTCGCTAAAAGCTCCTGCTCATTGCCTACCAGAATTGGTTCTTCAACAGGACCCTTTGCAAATGGTGATACAATAGCACCAATTTTATCGGAGGTTGGATCGACTCTACCTGCTGTTAAATCAACTTCTCGTACTACAATTCCAGGAGATGCTAAATTTAGTGGCATCTTAATACTCTCCTACAAGTCCAGAATTATTCTAGAAATATTTATTAAAATGATTATTTTAAATGGGGAAGCCATGCATGAGCATACCTTACCAGTCAGGATATTCCCATCCAACAGATTTTTTTATATTTCTGTTCCTAGTTGTTCGTGATATAGTACACTCTTTACACTCATATGAATATGATGATGGAAATCCTTTTCTACTCTTTCTTGTGAGATAAAAATCATTTATCAAGTCTTTTTTTTCGCCACAAATACGACACGTCCTTTCTTTAAACAGTAAATGTTCTAGATTTATTTGGTCGTCTATATCCATTAGCGGTAATCCCACATATAAGATCTATCACCATACTCATCAGAATACCAACGATCTCCATTTGAATCTACAAATCCACCTTCATCATCTACACCATTTAAAATAAATCCAAATGGAGCCATATCCTGTTCAATCTGATTTTTCTGCTCCTCATAAATTCTTTTTCGAACATCATTGTCCGTCATTTCTTTGAAGTAATCCTGAGCAACCAACCATGAGAAAATAACTAGACACATTGCTAGGTCATCATTACAACCTTCTTCTGCCTCAAAGGAATTATGTTTTTGAGCAAACGTTGTTAACTCGGATATGATCTCATAATCAATTGTAAGTAGTTTATCATCTTCCAATAAAGTTTTTAAATTTGAACATCCCAACTTCTTAACTGCGGAAGTCATTCTCACTCCAAGTTGAGATTTTTTTCCACTGAATCCAGATCCAACTATTTGCCCAGCACGTCCTCTCATCGAACACATGAGTACATTTTCATATTCTAAGTCAAAGTGGAGAATATTTGCTACTTGATCTCCAATATCATTAACCTCAATCAATAACCAAGAATCATTGTATGCTTTTGCTACTTCATGAATAATATTTGGAAATAGCATTGGCTTTATTTCATTGTTTCTATATTTTGCTACTACCTTATATGGAAACTCTGTAATATCAAAAACAATAAATGCTGAGTAGTCATTACCCAAACCACGAGCAACGTCTACAGTAATAAGATAATTGTGTTCTTCTCTTGGATTTTCGTAAATATCAAGTCCGGCATTTCTTTTTATTGGATCCTCATAAACAAGATTCCTTAATTTTGCTGGGTTAATTAGAGTATTAACTGATCCTAAGAATTCACATTCAAACTCAACCTTGAATTGTTGTTCTGAAGTGTTGGCGATGGTTTGCTCTTTCCATGCTTCATCACGACCAGGAACTTCAGACCAGTGAACGTCTGTTGGTACATATTCATTCTTACCTTTCTCCGCATCATGCCACATGCGGTAGAAGTGATTCATACCCCTAGGGGTAGAAACGATAATTACCTTTGTGCTCTGTCCAGAAGAAATAGTAGGATAAACAGAGGCAAAGAAGTCATCAGCAATGTGATTCGGGATGAACGCGAACTCGTCAAGAAAGATGACATTATAGGATCCGCCTCGGACAGCAGATGAAGAAGTAGAGTTAGACGAAATTTTGGAGCCATTTTCTAATTCCAAACTACCTTTGTTCCATGATATGATACCTTGCTGCATCCACTTCGGCAAGTTTTCATAGGCAAGTTGTAACCTTCCCAGAAGATCTCTAGCAGTTGATGCCTTGTTTGCTAGGATAGCGATGTTAACATTATCGTTAAAAACAGCGTAGTGTAGAAGATATGATACACAAGTAGTAGACTTACCAGTCTGACGTGGCATCTTACAGATATTAAATCTGTTATCATGGAAATTCTGAATTAGTTTTTCCTGAAACGGATACATACCGAAAGGCACTAGACCATGGTCAAGAGACACAATCTTGATATAGTTTCTGGCGAAATATACAGGATCTTCTTTACACTTCAAGAATTCGAGGATTTGCTCCTCTGTAAATTCAATCTGTGTATTCGCTTTTTTTAGATTAGGATTACCAAGATAAACTTCACTCATAATTTAGTAAATTTCCCTCCATTGAAGAGCAGCAGCAACAGAGGCAGTAGCATTGCCAGTTTCAGTAATGGTCCTTACAACAAGGACATAAATTTCAGAATTTGTTGAATCTATGTTTTGAACAATAATATTCTTCTTTGCAGCACTTAATGTTCCAGAAGCAACTGGTGAAAGTGAGTTTTGAGATGCACCAGAAGGAACAAATCCTGATGCAAACTCATCACCATCACTATAAGTTGTTGCATCAATGCAATATTCAACACCACTATTATTAGAAGCAGAAGTCCAGGTTAAAGTTCCAGCATTACTCAAATAGGCAGAACTTGGAAGTTTTAGAACTTTATAAACAATACTATTGGACTCACAGTATAATGAAAGATTATTTAATTTAACTGATATTCTATTTGGATATCCTTGGAAAGTATTTTTAAGACGAATTGCAATCAAAGGAAGTTCTGCTCCTGCTGGTGTTGGCGTAGTTCTTGTAGTAGTCATTGTGTAAGCAAAGTCAATACCACTTTCTACATATCCACCTTCTGACATTACAGA
>Ga0208162_1000585_pt1 | contig 20799 bp, 29 predicted proteins | sample CB_VirMetaG_4_FD_184539 | JGI IMG/M metagenome (GOLD analysis project Ga0208162, IMG submission 184539) | Freshwater to marine saline gradient viral communities from Chesapeake Bay - CB_1508_1M Viral MetaG (SPAdes) (version 4) | ecosystem: Environmental > Aquatic > Marine > Coastal | place: USA... | reverse complement strand
GGAAGCCGGAGCCAACTTATGAGCCTTATAAAGAGGTTGACGGTGTGCCAACTGGTAAAAGCAAAAAGAAGGGCGCATATAACGGTGAAAAAACCAAAGCACCTGTGCAGAAAGATGCAGACCGAAACCCACTACCAGAAGACTTTGAGCTTACCACTGGAAGCAAGTGCAATGTCTGGGGTAAACTATTTGCCTACAATACTGGCGCAGTTAGTGGTGTAGGGTTTAGATTAATGGGGGTCCAGGTCCTAGAACTTGCAGAGCGTTCAGATGGCGGAGACCCATTTGAGCAAACTAAAGGTTTTAAGGCAGAGGATGCCCCGGAAACAAAAAAGGAAGAACCCAAGTCAAATGACGTAGAGTTATTTGATGACGAAATTCCCTTCTAATGTTTCGTCACGTTGACTTATGCTCTGGAATAGGCGGCTTTGCTCTTGGCTTTGAATGGGCAGAACTTAGCCGCCCCGTTCTATTCTGTGATATAGAAGAGTGGAGCAGAAAAATTTTAAGAAAGCATTGGCCGGACGTGCCTATTGCAGAAGATGTTAAGGTATTAGCCAATGACCCAGATGAACTTGTTCCAGACTGCGAAATCCTTACCGCCGGATACCCGTGCCAACCCTTCAGTGTCGCCGGAGCTAGAAGAGGAACAGAGGATGACCGACATATCTGGCCAGAAATATTTTCCATTATTAAAGCAAAACGACCCACTTGGACAGTTTTCGAAAACGTTTATGGCCACGTCACTCTGGGTCTCGATGAAGTGCTTTCTGATCTGGAAGGGCAAGGCTACGCCACAAGGCCGTTTATTGTTCCAGCTATTGCCGTTGACGCACCCCACAGACGGGATCGAGTTTGGATCATCGGACGAAATATGGGCAACGCCAAACACGATGGATCATCTACCGCAAAGATCAAAGGAAGCTCTCAAGAAGCAAGCCACAACAGCACGCAAGGGCAGAAAGAAACCAGCGAACCTCAGAGAGCAAGTCAATCCAGAAACAGTGCAAGCTTGGAAGGAAGCCCAGGAGCCAACAACATGGCCAACGCCGATAGCGTCAACTGGCGGCCCTTACAAGAACCACAAGGGAGACAACAAGAAGATACCATCGAGCGGCAATCCACTAGCGACAGCCGTAGCGATGTGGCCAACGCCCAGAGCCAGGGATTGGAAAATGTCGGGCGATGTGGCGAACTGGAAGGAAAGCAACATTGGCGACACTTGCCTAAGAAGGGCAGTAGCGGAAACGGACGAAACGTCTGGCTCTCTGAACCCCCAGTGGGTCGAGTGGTTAATGGGCTACCCGGTAGGGTGGACAGACTTAGAGGATTAGGCAATGCAATCGTGCCGCAAATCGCACAGATGATCGGAGAAACAATAAAAAAAACCCCAGTATAAAACTGGGGCTTAGTTCAAACAAATAAATTATGACAATGAATACCCAAAACAGAGGTAAGGATATAAGGCAATGGTAGTTCAAAATATAGATAAAGGCAAGTATCCACCCGCAACATATAGCGTATATGCACCACAGATTGTGTCGGTCCTGGGCCTAAAACGATTTGGCAATGAATATAAAGGGTCTTGCCCTAATTGTGGCGGCACAGATAGGTTCTGGATCTCGGATTACCAGGGCGAAGTTAAGGTTAATTGTAGGAAGTGCGGAGATTGGAAAGCCATAATCGAGGCATTGAGAGGACTAAACGTGTACCCAAAAAAGGATGAAACAGTGGTTAACTTTCCAGAAATAGAGGAAGTTCACCCCTATTTAACGCGAAAAAAAATAAAACAACATAATGCAGAAGTTGATGAGGGTGACTTAAAAATACAAATCATAAATAGCAAAGGCCAAATACAAGGCACGCAGTTTATAGATGAGAATGGCAAAAAGAAATTTAATCATGGCTTGCAATACAAAGGTTGTTTTTCAGTCGTAAACGGGCCAATCACCGACTTTGCCTACATTAGCGAAGGTTGGGCTACCGCTTGCAGCGTAACAGAAGCCACCGGAAAACCATGCGTTTTTGCGCTAAATGCCAGTAATATTACAAATGTTGTCGAAGAGCTAAAAGCAGTCAAACCAAACGCAAAGCTTATTATTGCCGGAGATAATGACGAGGCGGGCATAAAAGCGTGCGAAAAAGCGTTCTCTGAGCATGGCGTGGAAAGCATTATGCCGCATGGCGAAGGTCTCGATTGGAATGACGTATGGATTGCAAGAGGCGCAGAATACACAAGAAAAGCACTAGAGCCTAAAAATGTGCTAGATGAGGTTATATTTCCAGACCAGGCTGTCGCACAGATAGCGAAAACATACCTGGTCAAAGGTTGGCTTACCGAAAACACAATCAGTGCTGTATTCGGCCCGTCAAACGTTGGTAAGTCGTTCTTTGCCCTAGATCTATCGTGGCACATAGCCGCAAACGAAATGTGGCTCAATAGTCGAGTGCAAGGCGGATCAGTGGTATACCTAGCAACAGAAGGGGGTAACTCATTCCAAAACCGCCTAGTCGCGCTTAGACAACAATACCAGGATCATACAAATGTAAAGCTTGCTATCAGACCTAGCCCTATCAATCTGTTTAACGCAGAAGAAGACATAGAAAAGGTTGAGGCCATAATCAGAGAAATAAGTAAGTCGCATGGGCAATGCAAAATGCTTGTCATAGACACTCTATCCAGAGCTACACAAGGACAAATGGATGAGAACTCAAACTCAGAAGCGGCAAAATTTATCATGCAGCTAGACGGAATAAGAGAGCGAACAGGCGTTCACATCATGCTTATCGCGCATTCCGGCAAAGATACTAGCAAAGGTTTGCGTGGTGCATCGAGCATTCGAGCCGCAATAGATACAGAAATCGAACTGTCATTTGACGAAGATACACGCATCAGAACCGCAATCGCTACCAAACAAAGAGATATGGAAACTGGCGAAATGCTTAACTTCATTCTAGAGGTAGTTCACCTGGGCGAAGATGAAGACGGAGATCCGGTCACAACCTGTGTCATTCGTGAGGCCACAGAGGACGAAATAAATGAGGTAGCGAAACCACGGATCAAAGGTAAAAACCAAAAATTATTTAAGCAAGTATTCTTGCAGCTTAGAGGCGAAGGTATAGGCGCACCCAACCCTAGCGGAGCCGGATGGCCAGACAATGCCAAGTTCTGGTGTATTAGCGAAAACACTCTGCAAGAACATTTCATCGGTAAACTTGTCGGCGTTAAAAAGCCGCAGCAAACATATAAACAAACATTCGACGCCATGCTTGATAATGGCCATATTCAAGTCAATGAGGGTAAAATATGGTTCTGTGGCAATGACGGCAAAACATCCGACAAAGAGAAAAGCGAACCGTTTTAGTGTATGTATATAAATCAATGGGTTATAGGTAGTAAATCGGTCAATCCGGTCGTAAATCGGTCAAGAATAGGGATGTGCGAATACACGACCGGAAAACCGAAAACGTATAGTAATACGTTTCGGTTCGGTTTCGGTTAGGGAAAGTTTGAATTGTGTTAGATCCTGGTCATCACTTGCAGTTAAAAAAATTAAAAGAAAAAGTTCTCGAGGTGTTTCCAGGCGCAACGTTCAAGCTGCTGCCCAGGCAAAGCCGGGCCTGGACCAGTCCTAGCGAAAATACCAGGGAAAATACTCCTAGCGAAAATACCAGGGAAAATACTCCTAGCGAAAATACTCATCGCGCCAGTATTCAAGAATTAGAAAGAAAATTAGCAACGATCAAAACAATCGAAGAACTCAAAGGATTTGCCAACCGCAGATCAATATTTAAATTAGATGTTCCTAAGTGGAACGAAAACGAAAAGAGGGCGATACAATGGCGCAAAATAGAAATAGAAAAAAGCACGCGATAAGGTGGAGCGTTTATGATGACGGCTTGAGACTTTGGGTCGATGGTCAACACATTGGAACAATTCCAACGGATGAGCTTTTGCATTTGTCACACCAAGCCCTTGAGCTTTTGCGCTTCACTTATGGGATCGGAGCAGAACAAAAAAAAGCCCACGATTAAACGTGGGCTAGGTGGGCAGTTACGCCTAGAGGAAAATTATTCTAATTTAAAAAGATCGTATTCATAACAGATCATATCCCAAAATTCTTCCTCTGAAATATTTATTAAATCGGATTGCGTCACTTTCCCATCTTCATCTAAATCGTAAGCGTGAGCAATCATCTCCTTTTCATGCGTTACTATTTTTTGGATATCTCCATTCGGTAAACGATCCCAAAAATATTTATGATCTGGATCATCTCTTTTTGTGGTTGGTATCCACTCTATAGTTCGACCTTCTAAAATCTTTACTACTTTTATAAAATCCCAACCCCAAATACTCTGGTCGCTTTCTCTATCTCTTATTTTTAAAATTACATTGTCAATCATTTGTTATTCTCCTTTTACCTTTAGAAACTGGCGAAAAAATCCGTCCAGTTTATCTGTGATTTCGTTGAACTTATCTTGTGCGGCTTCTGATAATGAAATGTTCCCTTCATCATCGACATGTTGAAGTTGCCCCAAGAGATGCTCATTTAGCCAAACGTCCTCAAGCCAAGCCTCCCCAATGATACAATAAAGCTCTACAAAAGCCTCTTGTGAAATTGTTGGTTTATCTGTCATTGTCATTTTCCTCTGTTGTCATGCCTCTGATTAAGCATGGGATGGGAGCGCCTCAACGCTCCACACCGATACTTAAGCAAATAGTACGATTGCAAAAAGCATAGCGATTGCAACCGCGCTTAAAATGGTTTCACTAATCATCCTTTTTTACCTCATATTTTATAAACTGCTTTAGGTTTCCTAATTCGGCTTGAGCAATGCGTATTCTAAGCATTGTTCTTTCAAGTTGCGTTTCCCCATCTCTCAACTCTTTAAGAGTTTTTTCAATGCGGTCTAACGTTTGATAAGCTTCTTTAATTTTCATTCTAAACGCCTCCCATTCTGGTTATAGTTATTCGATCATTAACGCCTACACTGTCCATAGATTGACCAATGAAAAGGTCGTCAATGTCATCCACCGATAAGCCGTATGCATCAAGGTTCCACTCATCGCCCATAAAATCTCTAAGCGTGAAAAAATCCGGTTGGATTTCCTCTGGATATCCTTCTTTCCACTCAACCTTATAGACACAACTTTTTACTAAGCTTTTGACAAAGTGAATTGCCTCTTCGTAAGTCTCAAAGTTTTTAGCGACTTGTCTTGTGTCGTGACAACCATATTCACCGCGCTCTACAAAGTATCGGAGATAAGGTTCGTCCTCTTTTTTGTCATAATGTAGATCGCTTGATTTATGATCTTTGAAGTCAATCCAAAATCGGATTGCGTCCTCATCTGTTATCGGCTTGCAGAGATGAGGCATGGCTTCATTATGCCAACATTGATCTTCGAAGCCATAGAGCGACAAATCAAGTCTTGCTTTGTAGTAGGTCTCCAAATCGTCATAATCTGGAAATTCACTCTCAACACCGCCGCCCCAAATTATGCGATAATCGTTAAAACCAACTTCACCTTTGATCCATTCGAAGAGGTGGTTTTCACACTCTTCTAAACTGTCGCTTGTAAACTCTGAGCGTTCGATCAAGACACTATATCGCTTGCCACCCATTTTGACGTAATTTTCATCATATTTTTGGATGTGGTAAAAATTGTGGTAGGCCTCATTTCTGGACGGCTTCTTTTGATCCAAAGACAAGTAAACAAATCCGTTCCACTCTTGGTCATTATAAGGATCGTTTAACGTGGCGAATATTCTCTTATAGAATTTAAACATTTTGGTTCCCTTCCTTTGCTAAAAAATGTCTTGTGATTGTAGGCCAATCTATTTTGTCGGCCTCAGTTTCTCCATGCATCTCTATGAACAATTCTTGCGCCATTTCCTCAAAGCTCTCTGGAGCTTCGCAAGCGTAATAATCGAACTCTTCGCAATAGGCATCTATTGCACATCTGGTCTCAAGATTGACTAGCGAAAAATCCCCTAGCGAAGATACTCTGACTTCAAATTTTTGCGCCAGTTGACCGGATTTATAGCAAGTTGTGACCTCTTGGCGTGGCTTGTTGATCTCATAATAAGGATTAAATCTTGAAACTTGCGCTTCCTCGATTTCTTCTTTTGTGTCGGCTATCAAATGCTCTAGTTGTTCGGCTGCATAACCGATTGAGCGACACTCTGAGTGTAGCTCTGCATAATATTCTTGCTTAGTGTTTAGATAAACCCTCACTCTCAGAACGTTTGCGTTTTCGTCACGCCATGCGATCTGATTGTTAGAGACTATCTCAAGGTTCAAGTCGTGAGACTTAAAGACCTTCTGTAGTTCCTTTATATTCATTGTTATTTTTCCTCTGTTGTTGTCATGCCTTGATTAAGCATGGGATGAGAGCGGCCTTAACCGCTCTGCACCGATGCTTAATTTTTTGAGCGATGCTCAAGCCAATCCTTTTTAAAGAGCTCTTTATTGTATTGTTGCTTCACTAAGACCCCAACTTTCTTAAAAAGCTTTTTTGCGTGGTCTGGATTTGTTTCATTGTAAAGCATCGGATTTATTTCACCGAATACGCATTCCATTAAATAGTTGTGATAAGCACATTCAAATTGCATTTGCTCATCTTGCATTAATTCCTCTAGTTGGTTCATTGCTTAACCTCCAAAGATTTCAAATGTGATACCGTCATAATATTTGACAGTTTGGCCGTTTGGTAAATTTACGAACCATTCGAAGTTGTCTTGATAAACATCAAAGCGCAAACCAAATTGATTGGAAGCTTGGTTCATTTTGCGTTTGGTTGTGACAGTTTCCCAACCATCTGAGTTGAGTGTTACTTTGTTATCTTTCCACGTTACAATGTCGGTGTTGATGTATCGCACACCGCCGAAATTATCATTGTTGAACCAAGTTGTTCTGTAGTTGCTTAGTCTGTCATTTCTAGCCATTGTCATTTTCCTTTTTTGTTACACATTATTAATATAACCCTTTTACAACGTTTTTTAAGAGTTATGCAAGAGAATAATAAAAAGAGAAAAATCGACACGAAAAACACAAAAGCGCAAGTCGCGCACGCGCACGCGCGAATAGTAAAAAGCGTTAAACTTTGCAAGGTTTTTGTCGCTTTTGTTATACTTTTGCAGAACTTTAAATATTGCCTAAAAATAACACTGTAAAAACAATGTCTTACAAAATAGTTAACATAATGTATATTATCAGAAAATAGTTTTTGCCTTGCTTCCGGCTAGATTTTTTTTGCGCGACCCCCCCCGTCAATCTTTTTCCTACCTACTATTATTATAATACATTCCCACACACTGAAATATATGCTACAGTTATGTCGGGGTCATCTTCCTGATTTCGTAGTATTACTCCCTTACACTACAAGGTTCCTCCCGATGACCCCCCCACCCCCCTATATTGCTTTTGCAGAATATCATGCTAAAATTCTGAAAAAATGAGGTACGAGCATGGCGGGTAAACCACTAGCAAAGAAGAGAAGAGCCGAGATACAGCGTAGGGGCGGCGGTGAATATCTGCGTGAGTGGATATTGTCTGGTAAGTCTATACGCGAACTGGCGTCTGACATGGATATGTCGCAGGGTGCGCTTCGGAATATCATAACGAAAAACCCTGAGTTATCGAGTGCTGTTGATGGTGCTAGGCGAGATGCGGCGGATGCACATTTTGATGCAAGTTTTGAGGCTATATCTGAGGTTGGTGAGCGTAGGCAGCGTGAGATTATGGAAGCCTTGAATGGGGATCGAGACATTAGCGAGGCAAATGTTAGCCAGGTTGATCTTGGTTTGCTTAAGCAAAAGGTTGGTCAGCACAATTTAGCGGCTCAAGCCTGGAACCAGGAGCGGTATGGCGGCAGGGCTAATCAGCAGATCAACATTAATATCGGTGATTTACATTTAGATGCGCTGCGCAAGGTAAAGGTTATTGAGCATGAATGATCTTTCGCAGAACACGATGTTGGAGTTTGCCCAACGCTACTCCAAAAAGCCATCATTGTTTGTGCGTGAGGTGTTAGGTGTTGAGCCTTTAGATTACCAGGCGGAGTTTCTCGATGCGATTGCGTCTGGTGAGCGTAAAATTAGTATTAGGTCTGGGCATGGTACGGGCAAGTCAACGGCTGCTTCCTGGGCGATGCTTTGGTATTTTTTGATGCATTATCCGAATAAGGTGGTTGTGACTGCGCCGACTTCTAGTCAGTTGTTTGATGCTTTGTTTGCGGAGTTAAAGCGATGGATTAATGAGTTGCCGGAAGCGTTCCAGGCGTTATTGAATGTAAAGTCGGATCGTATTGAGCATACTTCTGCGCCGAGTGAGATGTTTATTTCGGCTAGAACCAGTAGGGCAGAAACGCCAGAAGCGTTAGCCGGAGTTCACTCTGAGCATGTTATGTTGGTCGTGGATGAGGCATCTGGTGTGCCGGAGCAGGTTTTTGAGGCTGCGGCAGGGTCTATGTCTGGTCATAATGCGACCACGATTATGTTGAGCAACCCCACGCGAAGTAGCGGTACTTTCTTTGAGAGTCAGAATAGAATGGCGGATAGTTGGTGGACTAGGCGTTGGTCGTGCGTTGACAGTCCTTTGGTGAGTGATGAGTTCATTGAAGAGATGAAGTTACGCTATGGCGAGGAAAGCAATGCTTTTCGCATTCGTGTATTGGGTGAGTTTCCTCTTGCAGACGATGATACCATTATTCCGTTTCACCTGGTAGAGAATGCACTGCATAGAGATGTTAAGATTGACGAGGAAACGTCTAGCGTCTGGGGGTTGGATGTAGCTAGGTTTGGTACTGACAAAACAGCGTTATGTAAGCGTCAAGGTCCGATTGTTACGGAAATGAGGTCTTGGAAAGGGTTAGATTTGATGCAGACTGTTGGTCGAGTTGTGGCCGAATATGAGAGTTTACCCCCCTCACGCCAACCTACACAGATACTTGTGGACAGTATCGGTGTAGGTTCGGGTGTGGTCGATAGGTTAAATGAGATTGGTTTGCCTGTTCGTGGTGTAAATGTGGCAGAAGCCCCTAGTATGGGCGATACTTACCTAAATTTACGCTCTGAGTTGTGGTTTAAGACCAAGGGTTGGCTTGAAGATCGAGCGTGTAAATTACCGAAAGATGATCAGTTAGTCGCGGAGTTAACCAGTATTCGGTATAGTTTTACGTCTTCTGGCAAGATGAAAGCCGAAAGTAAGGATGAAATGCGTAAACGTGGTTTGGCGTCACCAGATTTGGCTGATGCGTTATGTTTGACGATGGCGAGTGATGCGGCGACTGCGCTATCCGGCGCGTTTAGTAGTTGGAAAAATAACATAAAACGTAATTTGCGTGGGATCGCATAATGTGATACGTTGCAGAAAAGGAGATTGCTATGCCTCATGGAAAAGGAACTTACGGAAGTAAAAAAGGCAGACCTCCCAAAAAAGGGGGTAAGAAAAAGTAATGGCAAAAAGACCTGGATTATATGCTAATATTCAAGCTAAACGCCGTAGAATTAAGGGCGGTAGTGGCGAAAAGATGAGAAAACCTGGTAGCAAGGGTGCGCCAACGGCTAAAAACTTTAGGCAAGCGGCCAAGACGGCAAAGCCTGTTAAAAAGAAGGTTAGGAAATAATGGCTACAAATAAGCAAAAGTATGAAGCAGCTGAGAGAATGGGTAATAAAACCATAGCTAGACATTATAAAATGTTGATGGATAGGGAAAATAGAGCTAGTGGTAGCCCTAAAAGTAGAAAAGGTGGTCTTGGTTCTAACAAAGGTGCGGCTAAGTATCAAAGCACTTCTGCGGAAGATCGTAGAAAAGCAAATACAGACGGTAAGTTTGGTTATTTTGATGAGGTAAACAAGCGTTACGTTCCTGCTTTTATTGACGCTATGGATGGCGGTGGTCGTGATACTCGCGGTGATACATTTGAGGGCGGGCCGTTAAGCGGAATTTTAAATGATTTAGGTGTTAAGCCGTATGGGTCTCAAATGGAGCGTGCTTATGGAGGGCCGACAACCTCACCTATTCAGCAAGCTGTAACAAGTCCAAGGCCAAGAGCAAGACCAGAACCTTCTGATATGCCGGATATGCGTATGCCTGCTAATGCGGCATATATGTCTCCGTTAGAGCCATTCGGCGGTCCAGGACCTAACATTACAGGTGCAGCTGCGGAACGTGGTATGGGGTTAGATCCGTTTGGCGGTGCAGGTATGAATATGGATTATTTAGACCCACGTTCACAAGGTTATGACTCAGGGTTTAGAGTTCCGCCTGTTTCTACTTATGGCGGTGATATTGATCCTACCCAGGATGGTCGTATCCAGGCACAGCAGAACATAGATAATCGTGAGCGTATGCGTAGAGCTATGAGCCAGATAACTCAAGCAGAATATGATGCTATGTCTCGCGCTCAAAGAGCGGATATGGGTTTGCCAGTTAGGGGTATAGACTTAATGTTTGCTGGTGCAGATGCATTTAAACAGCCTATGGTTGGTGGTGGTCGTGGCTCATCAACTGGTGACTATGATTTTGATAGATTTTTGGAGAGAGCAGCTAACAATCCTTATATGCCGCAAAGAAGCATGGAAGATATGTACTCGATCTATTCAAACATGAAGAAATCAGGAAGCCTCGGTCAGTTTTTCTAATGCCACGAAGACGCGAAAAAGCCATACCTAAAACAACCAAAGGCAAGGGTCGTAATTATCGCACTCCAAAAGAAGGTGCTGGTATGACTGCAAAGGGTGTGGCGGCGCATAGGCGTGCTAATCCTGGTTCAAAGCTTAAGACGGCTGTAACGAAAAAGAAAAATTTAACTGCAAAAGAGAAGGCTCGTAAGAAGTCTTTTTGCGCTAGGTCAAGAGGCTGGACAGGTGAGCGTGGTAGGGCTGCGCGTAGAAGATGGAATTGTTAAATGGCGTTATCAACTTATGATGAATTAAAATCAAGTATTGCAGATTTTTTAAATCGTGATGATTTAACTTCAATTATACCTGATTTTATTACTCTGGCAGAGAAGAACCTAAATAGAAATGTTCGTCATTGGCGTATGGAAAAAAGATCGACCGCCAATGTAAACGCTCAGTATAGTTCTTTACCAGTAGATTTTTTAGAACCTATTAGGCTTACTTTAAATACTGCTGATACGAATACATTAGAAATGGTAAATGCTTTTGAGATTTCTAGGCTTCGTGCTGCTAATCTTGATACTATAGGCAGGCCAATAAACTTTTCTATATTAGATGGATCAATAGAATTATTTCCAACACCTGATGCTACCTATGTATTGGAAATATTATATTATGGCACAATAAATCCATTAAACTCTAGCAATACATCTAATTGGGTTTTGCAATATCATCCAGACGCATATTTATATGGCTCGCTTGTACATTCTGCTCCTTATTTACAAGAGGATCAAAGAATTACAACTTGGGCAGCACTTTACCAAAAATGCATTGATGATATAAACTCAGAAAGCGAAAAGGCAAAAACCAGTGGTTCTGGTAGGAGAATGAAAATAAGGAGTTATGGCTAATGGCAACACTAGCAGATAGGGTAATGGACAACGGATTATCGGTTCTGGATACAGAGGCAAATGCTCTACATTTGACTTCACAAGAAGCGACTACTTATGCAGAAGCAACATCGACTTATAGTTTAGGTAGCGCAACAGGTATAAATATATCTGCACCGTCTGATAGGGCATCAGGTGGTAGGAAGGTTACTCTTGCTGCTATTACAAATGGAAGTTTTAATGCCAATGGCACTGCATCGCACTATGCCATAGTAGATACCGTTAACAGTAGGTTGTTAGCTACAGATGCACTAACGTCTTCACAGGTGGTTTATTCTGGTAATAACTTTGCTTTAACCGCAATGGATATAGAATTTACAGACCCAATTTAGGAGTAAACTATGGCGTTGGTAATAGCTGATAGGGTAAAAGCTCAGACTACAACTACTGGCACTGGTGATTACACTATTGGAACTACCGCATCAGGGTTCCAAGGTTTCGATGCAATAGGTGATGGCAACACAACTTATTATGCTGTAACAGATAATTCTACTAATTACGAAGTTGGTTTAGGTACTTACACAGCATCAGGTGGCACATTAGCTAGGACAGCCGTTCTTGAAAGTAGTAACAGTGATGCAGCAGTAGATTGGGGAGCAGGTGACAAAGATATATTTGTAACCGTTCCTGCGGCAAAATTTTTATACAAAGATAATAATGCCAATGTAGATATTGGTAGCGGTAGTTTGACCGTAGGAAGCCATATTGACTTAGATATACAGGCTGCTCATGCAGCACATAATGAGGGGCGTCTATGGTATGACAGCATACACAAAACGTTAAATTATTATTCTGATGACACGAATGTTATTCACAATTTAGGCATAGAAGAACATCAAAGAGTTTATAACAACACTGGTTCTTCTATTGGCAAAGGTAAACCGTTATATTTCTCAGGAAACTATGTTTCGGGTAATTTAGATGTTCCTACAGTCGGCCTGGCAGATGCAACAGATGTTAATGCGTACAACGCTCAAGGTTTAGCTGCGTCAGATATTGCAGATGGTGCTTATGGGTATTGTATTATAGCAGGTCAGTTAACAGGACTTGACACAAGCGCCCTCAATGCAGGAACAAACTTTTTTGTAGGGTTAACGCCAGGAGCGGTGCAAAATGCATCACCAGTTTATCCTAACTATCCTATGTGTTTAGGATGGGTTGTAAACTCAGACGCTTCTGATGGTATTTTATTAGTTAATCAGCAAAACCATTCTGTTAATAGTTTTAGAGTTAGAACATCTGCACATATTGGTAGCGATTTAACAGTTGATGGTGATTTAAATGTTGTTGGTACAACTACGTCAACATCTTCAAACAATGTGGTTGCAGGTGCGCCGTTTTATAGAGCTAACGAAGGTGACAGCATCGGTGAGGCAGGTACAACCTTTAGTGGTAGTGGCTTAGACGATGCCTTTTTCTCAGGTCACTTTACTGGCACAACATCAACAACTTACTATGTAAAAATTGATGGCACTGGCGGCGCGGCTGATACATTTGCCGTATCGACAGATAACTTTGCAACCACACAATCTTCAGGAACAGCGATAACAGGCGATAAACAGTTAATTCATAGTGCGGATAATATTTATGTAGAGTTTGGTGCAACAACAGGTCACACACTTAATGACACTTGGACAGGTACAGCAGGGCCAACAAATGTAGACACTGGTTTTTGGTCAAACCGTAACACTGGCACATCAGGCGTTGGTTATACACACGTTGGTTTATTTTTTGATGTTACTGATGCAAAATGGAAACTGACAGACGAATATGACCCAGTTCCACAAGGAGCGATAGATACAAGTCATTCTAGTTATTCTACAGCTACAATCGTTGCTAATGTAGAGGGAAATGTAACGGGGGCTGTAACTGGTAACGCGACAACAGCCTCAACTTTACAAACATCAAGAAACATTGCTTTGACAGGGCCAGTAACAGGTACAGCAAGTTTTAACGGCGGCGCAGATGCGTCTATAGCAACAACATTAACAGCATCAGATGTTCTTACCGCAGTGAAATCTGTAGATGGTACGGGGTCAGGATTAGATAGTGACACATTAGATGGGCAAGAAGGTTCATATTATTTAGATGGAAATAATTTTACTAATTTGCCGTCTGGCGGTGTAACTTTTAGCGACTTATTGTATGATAGTTGGACAAACTCAGGACAAACATCCGCAGGAAATGCAGGGTATTGGGGGTTTGCCGCGATGGACGCTAATACTTGGCCTTGTATGTATGTTCAGATAAGCACTTATACAGTTTATGTTGGCTCTGATAACTCGGCAGCAAGTGCATATAGATTTAGAAAAGTTTATAGGACATATTCATAATGAAAATAGCAATTAACAAATCTGATAATTCAGTATGCTGTATTGAAATGGACGGGAAACTTATACCACCTGCTGTTTATGCAATGGAAAATGTAAAAATTGTGGACGTAGACCCTGCTTGCTTTGATAATATTGATAAACAGTATTGGGACAGTATGTTTTATGACCCAGATAACAATACAATGTTCAAAGACCCAAATCTTAAAAATTTAGCTACAGACGAAGGTAAAGAGTGGTTAATAGAAGAATTACAAAAAATGTCTTTAGTTCCTGCAAGCGCACGAACAGATGATTTTGACATGCTATCTATGGTTGCTACGCAATACTTAGGTGCTGACAAGGTTGCAGAAATTTTAGCTGATGATATTGTTACTGATGAAGAAATCGAAGATATTATGAGCTATTTACACACCGATGAAACGTGAAGAAGTTAACCCACAAGTAAAAAACGCTTTAGGTCAATTCATTCAGTCTACAATGAAGACATGGAATGGATTTATTACTCAAAGACCTATTTTGTATGAAGATTTTAACAAGTGGTTAATACCTAAAAAAAATATAACAAATGCAGGTGGTTGTCTTACTATTGATAGTTATGAAAACCCATATTTGCTAAATGCAAAAAGTGTTTTGAAAGCAAAAGAAATAGTCAACGCTGCACATTATAGTCCAATGTCAGGTATGTTTTGGCACACTAATAATAATAATGAAGGCAACAGGGTCTATTATACTTTCGCATTAGATAAGGCTGTTTTTAAATACGCAGACCCCGATACTGGTGAAATTATCGAGGATTGGGATGACGAAGGTTGGACAGTTAGGAGTTTCGATATAAACAAAGACAAACCTTTTTGGCATTGCGTGTGGACTGCTGGCAGGAGGTTTTCTTTTGGTTTTGTTCGATAACAGAAGGCTACATGATTTTGAAAACTCAGAGCCAAAAGATTATTACAAGATATATTATGCAAATCGTAAAGGTGTGCATCACAAACTAATCAATCTAAAATACATAAAAATGTTTGGTGATGCTATACAAGGTCATGTGGAGCCTTACGAATTAGATTGGGAAGAAAAGGTAAGGAAATATAGATATACTGGAGGTTACGGAAATTTTCACCTTATGCGTTTTAGTAAAGGGTTTTATATAGACGCTTTTCCTATTTGGGGTTTTTATAAAGATGCACCAGAAGACGAAACCATTTTAGATTATTTTGCACAATATTCTAATGACAGGTACGGGCAGCATGAGGGTATTTTTGAAAAGCAAAGACCATATACTTTGTTTCCGTTGCAAATGACGGGTCAAAAAGATTTATTAGGAACAATTAAATATATTGCTTGGGCAACAGCTTCGAGAACATACACTATATTTAAAACGCATCCATGTGCAGGGGGTAATACGCACTACGACATTTTATGGGATATAGCTAAAAAACATAACATTCTAAGCGAATACACCGAGTTAGTAGATGGATGTAGGTCAGAAGAGCTTATTCAAGGTGCGGATAGGGTTGTAAGCATAGATAGCGGTTTAACATTTAAGGCTATTTTACATGACAAGCCAGTTTGCACGTTGCGAGGGCCAAGTATGACAACCGATATAGTGCCATTAGTAGAAACAGATGATAGTATTTTAGATGTTAAAGCTGTTCCCTATAAAGATAAAATTAAATGGCTTAACTGGTTTTACGGTAGAGTTTGTATTGATTTTCACAAAGAGGATTACAAAGAACGTTTACTAGAAAAATTACATAAATACAAAAAACAAAACATGACGGATTATGAGGTGCATAAATGGTAATTACGGAACCTTGGGAGCATATTGTCATAGACAATTACTATGATGCAGATGTTTTTAAAACTATACAGACAGAAGCAAAACGGTTTTTGAGCAAAAACATAGACAGAGAAACAAGAAAACAAGCTTTTCCGTTTCCTGATAACGAATTACTTAAACAAGCCATAGAAAGTAATAAAATAAATGAAAGTTACTTTGACCAATTAACATACCATAGGCCATATTCAGAAATTAGTTTATTTTGGGAAGTTAACTTTCTTAGAGGGCCACACAGATACCCAATACATGATGAGGCACAAAGAAAAGTGTTAAGTTGTGTAGTTTATGTTGACCCAATAGAAAACTCTGGCACACGATTATATGATAAAAACAAAAAATTAATAAAAGAAATAGAATGGAAGCCTAATCGAGCTTTAGTTTTTGCAGCGCAAGATGGTGTGACCTGGCATGATTATCATTGCCCCAGGGGAAGCTTTCGTGTCACGATAAACCAATTCTTAGAGCGGCCTAGAGATGAACAAACTACTTAAATATGTAGAGCTTAATTTATCTGAGTTGTGCAATTACACTTGTAACTTTTGCCCTAGAGGTCATGGATACCCAAATACTAATGTTCACATGTCGGTAGAAACGGCAAAAACAATCGTAAAACAGCTAGAGGAGCTAGGACAGCCTGTTGCAGTGCAGTTAGCAGGCCGAGGTGAACCTACCCTAGCAAAAAACTTTGGTGCAATAGCGGAGCTTCTTATTGACTTAAAAAGTAGAGCGCCTGTTGAAATTGAAATGAACACAAACGGAAATAGGGTAGATGAATATTTACATTTAATAGAGCAGTTTGATGACGTTGTTTATAATGTCTATGCTGAAAATTTAGAAACACCGCAATCAATACAAAGAAAATATCCAAATTTTAGAATTAAAAATAAAAAAGACCCATTTTTTAGAAACTGGAAAACAAGGTCGGGATATATACCAAATCAGATAAACCCAGAACCAGAATATAATCATCATATTTATGGTGAAATGTGTCACAAACCTTTTGAGGTGGTTTATATTAATTGGAACGGTGATTATAATTTATGCTGTGATGTCTGGAAAGATATAGAGGTTCTAAGCAACATATTTGATGAACCTATTAAAGATTACACGACAAAAAACAAAAGATTAAACGAATACAGAAGCACCTTAATTAAAGGCAAGCGCAGTATGTCACCATGTAACGAGTGCAATATTCAATGCAGTGTAGAGTTTTTGGTTAGAATGAAAAATTTGCAGCATGTTTCAGCTTAACGGCATATGGCTGTCGGCTCCAAGTGAGCATGTTTTTGATGTTGTTTCAAAAGGCAAACAATATCACGCAGGAATGATAGCTTACTGTCAGTCGTTATGTAAAAATAAACGAGCGGCGATAGATATAGGCGGTTGCTATGGTCTAATAGCTAATCAAATGGCAGAATTTTTTGATACTGTTTATAGTTTTGAGCCAAGCCCAGAGGCTTATGCTTGTTTGGTGTTAAATGCTCAAGACAATGTTAATACCTATAATTTTGGTATAAGTAACCAGGCAGAAAAAAATAAAACACTATATTTTACTAGAAATGATGGAACAAATAGATATGAAAAACCGTCATTAGATAATTGGAACCGATGGAAAAGAACAATGAAAACTTTTCTTACTGAAGTAAAAACTCTTGATAGTTTAGATGTAGAAAATGTTGATTTAATAAAATTCGATGTTGAAGGGCATGAGTATTTATCTCTGCAAGGGTCATTAGAAACAATTAAAAAATACAAACCTGTCATTATTATGGAGCAAAAACCTCTGCGAGAGGCAACAGTTTTATGCGATAGAAAATTAATAGAATTAGGATATACTAAAGATAAAGTTTTTCGTCAGAAAGATTGTGTTTATGTATATAGATAGGGCAGTTATAGAAGTTAACGGTGCTTGCAATTATAGCTGTAATATGTGTCCACAAACAGATGGTAGGGATGCAGATTTTTTAACAGAAATGCCCCTTAGCACGTTTAAAGGTTTGCTGTTAGAATTAAGACCTAATGTTGTTAATTTAGATGGTTCTGGCGAAGCTACACTTACCAAAGAATTACCAAAATATATAGAGGCTGTTAAGGAAGTGGGAGCAAAGGCTTATTTGTTTTCTAACGGTTTAAAGATGCGTAATCAGTTTATGAAAGATTGCGTTGATGCAGGGTTAGATTTTTACAGATTTTCTATCATAGGTTATACACCAGAGTTATATGCTAAGTGGATGAATAGCCGTTCTTTTTATTGGGTATTAGAAAACATGCAAATGATGCGTGATTACGCTAAAAAATGCCAGGTTGCCAGTTACCATTTAATTTTAGACAACAACAATATTGAGTATGAAAAGCAAAAGTATTTAGAGCTTAGTGACGGTGGTTTGGTGGAAATATGGAAAATGCATAATTGGTCAGGCGTTTATCATAGTGACAGAAAAGGTAAGAAAAGAACGTGTGGAAGGCCGTTTAGTCCTGATGCGGTTATTAGGGCAAATGGAGCGGTTCACCCCTGTTGTCAGGTCCTGGGCCGAGACACAGAGGCTACTCTAGGCAATATATATAAAAATACATTTGAAGAAATATTCACAGGGGAAACGTACCAAAATCTTAGACAGCAGCACAAAAATGGTGATTATCCAGGTTTTTGTAAGGATTGCGATTTCTTAATAGAAGACAGCGAGGTTTTAGTGTATAGCAATTATGCAAAGGAAAACGTTATGAACGGTGCAGAATTTTCTTTGAAGGATTATAGATAATGTTAGGCTTTGCACCGATAGCAGGTTCGACAGTTTCAGGTGTTGGTAGTTTATTATCAAGTATTAGTCTTCCTAATTTAACAATAAACACAGTAACTAACACGCCAGTTTTAACCCCAGATGTTGTGGCTATTAGTATTAATGATATTACAGTTAATCCTAATTTATCTTCGCAGACATTAACGCAAATTCATAACTTAACAAATGTAGATGTTACAGCGAACACAAGCCTCACAACGCTTACTTTGCTAAATCAATTGCAAAATCTTTCATTAGCCAATTTAACAATAAATACCATTGCAGGTAATCCAGTTATTACTCAAGACCACAATTTGAGCCAAAGCAATATAACGATTAATGTTATATTTGGTGAGACAGGATTTCCATTTAACGTTATTGAAATACCGCCCAAAGATTATACAGAATTTTCTCCGCAAGTTCCAGATTATGGTGATGCTGCAAGCCCAAGTGATTTCTGGACAGAGCAAACAGATAATATTACGGACAGTAATTGGGTAGAGCAGCAAAATGTTAATTTATCTAACACATGGACGGAACAATAAATATTTGATACAGTAAGGCAAATTATGAGGTTTTAATATGGCTATCACAATTACAAAACCCACAGTTGGCGGCTCTCAAGACACATGGGGTCAAACCATTAATGACGCATTAGATGTTATTGTGGATGGTGTTAATGGAACAGGTGGGGGTACAACAGCGCCTAACTTAGAGCAAGGAGCATTTAAAATAAGCGGTACAGCCGTTACTGTTTCTGCTGAAGAATTAAATGTTTTAGATGGTGTTGCTAATACATTAGAGAGTTCTGAACTTAACCTACTAGATGGTTCTACAGCAAACACAGTTGTTAATGGAAAAGCTGTTATTTACGGTTCGGCAGGTGAAGTAACTGTCACGACATTAGCTGCAACAAAAGTAGACTTTGCAAGTTGGAGAATAGAAGAAAGTAATGGGCGGTTATATTTTTCTAAAAGTGGCACAGACCATATGATGCTAGACACTTCAGGTAATTTAATTTGTTCAGGCGATATAACAGCTTTTGGAACTATACCAGCTAAAGGGGTGTAATTAATGGCACTACCTACAAGCGGTGCAATATCACTTAGCGCAATTCAAACTGAATTTGGTGGCACTAATCCTATTAGTATAAGTGAGTATTTTGCTGCTGCTGATGGTATTCCTGGCAATAATAATCCTATATCATTTAGCGATTTTTATGGCACCTCAAGTAATGTAGACTTAGATAGTGTAGCTACGCCTGTTGTTATAAACGGTCAAAATTCACTGCAAGAAATTACTGTAAGTGACTACATAAGTAGCGGCGGCATGTTAACAATTCCTAGCGGTTGGTGGATTTGGTCAGACAATACGGCTAATGCAGGTATGACAATTGATATTCCATGCACGATTATAAACAATGGCTACATAATTGGACGCGGTGGAAACGGTGCAGGAACTATAGGTTATAATGGTCAAGCAGGTGGTCCTGCAATTCGCATAAATTCTGGTGTATCAAACGTTAGCATAACTAATAACACTGGTGCATTTATTGCAGGTGGTGGCGGTGGCGGTGGTACGCAAAATGCAAATGGTCAACGTAGAGGAGCAGGCGGTGGTGGCGCAGGTGGTGGCACTGGAGGTACTAATGTTAAACAAAATGGCACTGCTCATACTACTAGCTCATGGAGTACGGGAGCGGTTTTAAATGCTGCTGCTGCTCAACCTGCTCAAGTAACATCACAAACCGCACAAGCAGGTGGGGTAGGTTCTTACGCACGTGAAAACAGCACTGGAAGCGAAGTACAAGGTGGTAGCGCAGGCGGTGGTGGTAGAATTTTGCCAGGCGCGGATTGTAACCCAACAGTAGCTTATGTGACGCAGTGGGGCGGTGATGGTACTGGTGGCGCAGGTGGTCAGGCAGGTAGCCAAGGCCAAAAATCAGGTTCGGCAGCATCAATGGGTGCGGGTGGCGGTGGTTGGGGTGCCAGAGGCGGCCACGGAGCAGGAGGACGTTCTATAACTGGCACTGGCGGCGCAGGTGGTAAGGGAGTAGAGCCTACTGGTAACACATACACCCTTGTAAATAACGGAACAATTTTCGGAGCGACAACGTAATGACTTTAGTGCCTCTAAAACTTCCCCCTGGCTTTTACAGAAACGGAACAGAATACGAAGGTTCATACAGATGGCGTGATGGGAACCTTGTTCGTTGGGTAGATGGCAGCTTGCGCCCTGTCGGTGGTTGGCAGTTAAGAAAAAGCACATTTCTGAAT
>Ga0208162_1000581_pt1 | contig 20986 bp, 21 predicted proteins | sample CB_VirMetaG_4_FD_184539 | JGI IMG/M metagenome (GOLD analysis project Ga0208162, IMG submission 184539) | Freshwater to marine saline gradient viral communities from Chesapeake Bay - CB_1508_1M Viral MetaG (SPAdes) (version 4) | ecosystem: Environmental > Aquatic > Marine > Coastal | place: USA... | reverse complement strand
GGCGATGACATTGAATCCAGCAGCAGGTTTGACCCACTTACCAATCTTCTTGAGGAAGACACCCTTGCCTTCTAGAATGGACTGTAGGCAGAGGATTTTATTGGAAGCCAGGTCGATTTCGTCCAGGAGAAGGACTGCTCCTCGCTCCAGTGCTTCGATGACGGGACCGTTATGCCATGCAGTATTCCCATCAACAAGCCTAAAACCACCGATAAGGTCATCTTCATCAGTTTCAATAGTAATATTTACACGAATCAATTCTCGCTTCAGTTGAGCACACGCTTGCTCCACACTGAACGTTTTACCATTACCCGAAAGACCCGTAATGAACGTTGGATAAAACAAAGAGGACTGGATAATTTTTTTAATATCACTAAAGTTACCAAACTTGACGAAGGTATCATCTTTTTCAGGAATGAGATTTTGTTCAATTGCAGGAAGTGCAGATGGAGAGTTATATGCCTTTTCCATCTTACCCACAACGGTGGGAGTCACTTCCAAATTCCATTTGCCACGGCCGACTTTAAATTGTTCCAGTCGTTTGGTTGCAGTTGGATAAGAAATTCCGCGAGACGCACAATATCCACGAACATCTGCAGCAGTAAATTCCGTGCCAAATGCAGTTTTGAGATCATCGATAATTTGGTCGTCAGTCATTTGGATACGAGTCATGGTGTGAATTGTTTCAATGGGTTCATTATAAGACTAAAATGATGGGAAAATGCCTCTCAGGCTCAGTTGCCGGACCGTCCATACTTATATTTCATTGCAGCAAGAAACCAAGCATCAGTCAGAGACTTTGGTCCATGAAGGAGGACATCAACCTGTTTTTCCTTAAGAGAGGGATCTGAAAGTGCTCTCTTTTTCCATTCTGGTGTTGTCATGCTACTAGTGAAATAAACTCACCAAGAACTTTCTTATTTAGTTTCTTAGTCTTGAGAGATTTGACGAATGCAGATTTAATCTGTGCTTTGGTTGCATCTTCTCCAACTTCAAACTCAGACTCCTGGGACAAGGAGTTTGCAGACAGTCCAAAGTATGCATCATATGCAGATTTTTTGATATTAAAACTACGAAATTTTTTCCAATCTATTTGAATTTTGTGATATTCATCAGAATATTGATCATAATAAAGTTGGATAAACCGATTTGCATCTCTGCCTCTAAGGACTCGAATACCAATAAAATTAATATCCGAAAATTTATCCTTAAGATTTTTCAGAAGAATATCCGTGAACATATGCCATTCATACCGAAACTTATAGGTCGTCCCAAGTTTCCTATCACGAAGGAAGGTGATCATGGGAGAAACTCCACGTACCCCAATGTAAGGTTCAGATTCAATATTACGCTTGACTTCAACGTGACGAGGGATACAATTTGCTTCGCCGTCAGTCAAAATAATACACTGAACCTTTTGCAAACTATTCTCTTTTTTGAACTTAGGCAAAATCTGATGGAGAGCAATGAGTGCTTCATTCAAAGGAGTTCCAGACAAAGAGAGACGAGTTGGAGGAGAATACGGTGATCCATACGTATGCGTATAGGCGTCAGCAATTCGAAAAATATTAAGCATTTGTTTTTCAAGTTCTTTTCCAGAAACTTTGCTAGTCAAAATATTCATGAGAGAAAAATCTTCAGAAACTGAAAGAAGACCTTCTTTTTTCTCATAGTGAGGAGTTCTATTCACTGGAATGTATGAACTAGATTTGTAATCATATTCATTACGACGCCACTCATTGGTAAATGCATAAACTTCAAATGGAATTGAAACTTTCTTACAGAACCAAACAAGATTGAAAAGTTGTTTGCAAGTATCCAACAGAACATCTGCCATAGATCCAGACCAATCTAAAACAAATACCAGACCATGGTTCTTACCATCGGCAAGAGTGGTGACTTTCTTAAAGAGGTCTTCGTTATACTTGTAGGTGTGGAGTTTGGTGCAGTCAAGCACACCAGTGCGAGCAGTAGTAGCACGAGCATAAGAGTCTGCTGCCTTACGGCACTCAAACTCTTTCACCAGGTAATTGACTTCCTTCTGAGCAGAACGCTTAAAACTTTTGAACTTCTCATCAACAATTTTATAAAGGTTGGTAGGAGTTGCTGCGTTATTTGTTGCCCAAGTATTATGGGAGGTTTGTTGAAACAAGAAACAAAGATTAATTTCCTTATGTACGTCGTGGTTTGAACCAACTACAGTATCAAGGTTAAGTTGCGGAATTTCGACATAGATATTTTCATAGAGAGAATCATTGTCGACAAGATCACGAATCTTATCTTCCAAAGAATCAGCAGTACGAACTTCAGGGTCTTCTTTATCTTCAGTAGAACTTACAGGAGTCTGATCACCTTGATCAGTTCCACCATAAGATTGATCAGAATCTGCTTGTTGTTCCTGAGAGTTATTACTCTCTCCATCTTGTTCAGAAGAGGAGTCATCAGTCTCTACAATTTCATTAGCAGGGGATTGAGAATTTCCCTGTTGTTCTTGAGAATCAATATCGCAAACTTTTTGTTGTTGCTCATTTTCTTTTTTGCAATACTTATAAAGTTCTTCTGCTGCGATCAGTACGTCTGCAAAGGTTTCCGTATCGGCAATCATGTTGATGATTTCCATTTCTTCGCCACGCTCAATAGGAATATTGACATGACTGCCAATCTTGAACCACAGATTTGCACGGTCAGCAAGATTAAAAGTGGAAATATCGTCATCCTCTATTTGAAAGAAGTCATCATCATTCAACTCCCTGTATCCGTTAAAGAAAGTCTTTGCAAGTCCAGCATACTTACGCTTCATCAATTTCTCAATGCGAGCATCTTCCACAACGTTAACAAACTGGTGTGGAATATGTTTAGGCAAATCTTGATCTGGAGTGTAGAGTGCATGACCAACCTCATGACCAACCAGAAGGTCATAAACGGTATTGCTCGCCTTCTCCCACATGGGAAGAGTCAGGACACGAGTATGCACATTGAACTGTGCAGTAGAAACTTTTTTATGCTCAACCACAAGGTCTTCAGTGGCAAGGAGTTTTGCTAGTTGAGATTTGATTTCGTGTGAGACTGGCATGGATTTCTCTCGTATGAATCCATAATAGCACATTACGAAGAAACCTCCCGTTTCCGGGAGGTCATATAACGCTTCTTAATATTTGCCACTCGTGCCTTTGCTTGTCTTAATGCTTGGGGTTTGAGTTTGCGTTTTTGTTCTTTCTTAGAGTGGTGTTGCCAGTTGGGGGTATTCATTGGTCTTATGGTTTCTTAAACCATGATATGGGAAAATCCTTTGCTTTTCTCAAACCGCAGAACAGTCTCAAATCTGTCCTCTAGTCCAGTCTTGTGAGAGATGACAAAAACATTAGCATCTTTGACAACGTACTTGATAATTTTCAAAAATTCTTCTGTTCCAAATCCATCAAGAGAAGAATCAAACACCTCATCCATAATCAAAAGATTTGTATTAACTGAATTTTTCATCCTTGCAACTTCCCGCCAGGTGAAAAGTAATGCAAGGTCAATTCTCATCTTTTCCCCTTCACTAAAAGAAGCATAGGAGAAATCTTCATGGATAGGGGACTGGACGGTTTCATTGAATTCCTCATCAAGTGTGAAGTTGATATAGAAGTCCATCATTTGAAGATAACGATTGACTTGCTGATTTATCAGCGGTAGATACTTCTTAATGATTTTGGATTTAACTCCACCGTCTTTAAGCAAACTATACGAAAAATCGAAATAGTTGATCGTGTCCTTACGTTGAGTGAGTTCGTCGTATGTAGTTTTTAAATTGTCTTTGAAGGATTCTAACTTCTCATGTTCAGTATTTCGGTTTGCAAGGTTCTCGGTAAGAACTTGAATTTCATGTTCAAGATCTCTGATTTGTCTCTGACATCCAGCGATCTTAATATTGTTTTGAGAAATGCCATTAGTTAGTTTCGAAATCTCCTTCGATAGAGCAGTGAATTGACGCTCTCGCTCCTCTTCCTCTTTAATTGCCTCTTCCAGTTCTTTATAACCAGATTGCAACTCTTTTGCTTTATCTTGAGCGTCTGTAATTCTATTTATTCTAAAGGTCTCTTCGATAGACTGTGTGCATGTAGGGCATACCGTATTTTCTGTAAAGAACTTATGCTCTTTAGTAATAGTAGATACTTTTTGTGAAATCTTTCCTTTAAGATTTCCTAACTTACGAAGTTTATCTGTGGCACCAGTATATTTTTCAAGTTGTTCCTGAAGAGTTTCCAGATTGTAATTCAAAGAATCTGTATCGTGCATATATCCATTCTCTTCATCAAGAAGTCTTTGAATAATCGATTCCTTCTCCTCAATATTTTTCTTTCCACGATTCTCCAGTTCTTCAATGAATCTGGATTGCATATCAACTTTATCTTTCAGAGTTTCTTTTTTAAGCTCAAATACCTTTATATCTTCTCTGAGTTCACGAATCTTCTCTTTGATAACTGCATTCATAGAAGAGAAGATCTTAATATCAAGAAGATCTTCAATAACTTCTCTTCGGTTGTTTGCTGTCAGTTGCATAAATGGAACAAAGGTGCTACTACCCAGAATCACAATCTGAGTGAAAGACTTATAGTTCATCTTCAGAACATTTTGTTCCAACCACTTCTGTTGATCTAAGGCTGCTGCAGATTGATCTAACAGATTATCATCTCTCCAGATTTCAAACACTGCTGGTTTGATTCCACGGATAACTTTCCAATTTGTATTACCTATAGTAAATTCAACCTCAACTCTACAATCCTTATCATTTACAGAGTTGATCAGTTGCGGTTTATTAATTTTACGAAATGATTTTCCAAACAAAGAAAAAGTCAAAGCATCCAAAACAGTGCTCTTTCCAGCACCATTGTTCCCAATGATGAGGGTAGTATTGTTTTTAGTAAAATCAATTTCAGTGTATTGATTGCCAGTGCTCAGAAAATTTTTCCAGCGAATTTTTTCAAATAAAATCATCGTCGCTATCAGGTGGAATTACAATGTCATTTGGAGTTATTATGGAATAATTATATCCATGAATACTACAAGTTTTTATCATCAAATCATCATCTACTTCGATGACGTGCATATCTGGATATCCATTTTCCTCTAACATCATAGCATATCTTGTCGCATCATCCTCATCTTCAAATAGGTAGAGGATGTCCTCACCATCATCATTCTTTACAGAGTAAGCTCCCTCTTGCTCCTTTCCATCAATTGTTAGTATATACATTAGACTATTTCACAAGCTTCCTGATAAGTCTTCTGAATTATTCTTTGAAGTTTTGATTTATCAAGATTGGTTTCTGCCTCCTGAATATATCTATTCAAAATTGAAAGGGTATCCTCAGATTCAAAGGCTTCAAATTCACCTTTATCATACCATCCAGCAAACTCAAAATTTTCTACGACTTTGAGGTCAGCAACTCCACTAGAATAAAGTTTATCAACAAATTTCTCAAATTTCTTAATGTCAGATTTTTTCCTGACAATTAATTTGACAATCATACTGTCATACTTTCTGGCATCAAAAGTTTGATAATTTGTATCCTCATAGTAGATATTGTGAAAAATCCTAAATGGATTATTCACTGGAGTATGCTCAAGGGTTTCAGTATCAAACAAATGAAATCCCCTTGTATCACCAACGTCTGTCCAATAAATTTCGTATGGATTTCCTAGGTAGAAGACGTTTTCACTAGACGATCTAGTGTGATAGTGTCCCGAGAAGACCTTGGAGAACTTCTCAAATAGTGTGCTTTCCAAACCGTGCTCCATGACGATTTGTTTATTAACTCTAAATCCTCTGAGTTCAAGGTGCCCCATCGCACACGAGCAAGTTGTACTTTTAATAGATTTGAAAGTGCTTTCTTCATTTTCTTGATTAATCCACGGAATAAAAAGTGTTTTTAAATTTCCCAACTTAACTTCAGTTGGTTCAGAATATACGAATACATTTTCATACTCACGAAGTAAGAGATCTACAGCATTTACTTCATTAGTATTTTTATAATATGCAGTATGATTTCCTACAACCGTATGAACTGTTATTCCCAGTTTTTTCAAACGGTCATAGTAATTATTTTTTGCCCAAGATAGTGCAGAGAAATCAATTCCCTTTCGACTATCAAAGGTATCACCCATGTCAACGACAGTTGTAATACCTTCTTTTTCTAAAGTTGGAAAGAAAACTTCATTATAAAACTTTAGAAAATAGTCATGAAAGAGTTTAGAATTCTTTCGTGCTCCAAAGTGTTGGTCAGTAATAATTGCTACTTTCATCAATAACGTGACTTTGAATGCACAGCGTCCTTGATAGAATTATAATCGCTATAATTTGATCCGTCAATGGTATTACTGTCATCAAACACTTCACTGTAACCGGATCTTTCAAGGATCTTGTTCTTGATTTCTAACTGACGTTTCTCCCTTTGAATCCTACGAAGAAACGCATAGTGAATAATTTGCGTAAAGTATGCAAAAGGATTCTGTGACTTCTCTGGATTGAAGTTGTGAATGTACTGAACACAATTTTCAATACCATCAGAAATCATGTCCTCTTTGAACATGTAGTTCACAAAGTTTGGTTTGAAAGATAGGTGATTTGCAATCTTCAAGAAACACTCACCAATGTAGCGAGGAATAGGTGGTTTGGTATCCCAAGTCTTTGACCTATCTTCTTTCGTTGGATTTCTCCCATACTTTTGAATAAAAGTTCTCTCAACTTCACTGTGATAGTTAATTAGAGCTGCTAAAAACTCTTTATTATTGACGTAGTGTTCTGATCTTTGTCTTCGAGACATAACTCCAGTACTAATCATAAGTTTATCTCATAATATGTATGAATTCTACCACCTTATCGAATAGTTGACAAGTTCTCAAAACCGAGTATAATAACCTTTGTGGAGGTTGAAAAGATTATATTAAGAGCTTTTAAAGATCTTTTCTAATATCTCTTTAGCATCATTTACGTTTGCTAGATATCCCATTCTTCTATTAAGTTTCTGACTGTCACCATCTTCCATGGAAGATTGACGTACAAAACTTTGATACATCATAATCATTTCAATATCAGAAGATTCGCTAAGTGTCAAAACGTCTTCCATATTGATTATAAAGATATCATCGGTTGAAGTTTTTAACCAGGGTTCCAATTTATACCCAACAATACCAGTTCTTCCTTTTATTTCTTGAACAATAATTGGAGTAGATACTAACAGGAAAGTTCTATCATCTTCTTCAGATGCTGCTACCTTTGCAAAGATTTCTTCGCCTGTTTTTAATTTTAATGTTGCATAAAAATCTTCTTCTATCATTTTTTTAACTGAATTGTGATTATCTCATAATTAAAATTTTCTTCATTATAAATTTTAATTCGTTCTATGAAATGATTTAACGTATAATTTTTTCTTGACTTTGTACTGCAATCATCTGATATATCAAAAAGAACTGCTTTTACTTTGTTTTTTCCTTTTCTAAGAACTCGTCCAATGCTTTGAAGATTTCTGACTCTGGATTTGCTAGGTGAGGCGAAGATAACATTATGGAGATTTTTAATATTGATACCAGTAGAAAAAGTTCCATAGGAAGCAACGATAATTGCGTCGTTTTCTCTTTCTGTAATCTCTCTAACTAGTTCCCTTTCTTCAGCTCCAACTCCACCGTGTACAAAAAATACTTTACGGTTTTCGCCTTTGTCTTTATTTATCTTCTCATACAACACTGCTCCATGAGCCTCCACTCTAGCAAAGAGAACAAGAGTGTTTCCTTTTAAATCTAAAGTTAAATTTTTAATAAAGTTGTTTCTCTGCTCATGAGAAATAAGATATTGTACTTCATCCTCATAAGTTTCAAAATTTTGTGGTGGATGTTTAAGAACAAGACATTGAATATCGAGTTGAGAAAGATGTCCTTGTCTCATCAATTCATCAGTTCTTGTAACCTTATATGATGGACCAAATAGTCCTTCTAAAACCCACTTGTGTGTTTGAGTACCATCAAGGGTTCCAGTGAAACCAAAACGATACTTTGCATGATGAAGTTTAGTCATAATCTGAATCAAAGATTTAGACTTGAATAAATGCGCTTCGTCTCCTATAATACAATTATATTCTTCAAAAAAAGATCTTTCCAGTTTGTATACAGATTGCCAAGTAGTAATAGTAACTGGAGCATCATTACTTTTCTCTCTACCAGAATAGATACGGTGGCAATATGAATCAGCATCCCAACCATAATCAAGGAAATCCTTGTACATCTGCTCTACAAGAGATGTCGTCGGAACAACTAAAAGAATTTTTTTCCCTCTATCCACATAATATCTTACAAGGGAATAAATCATCAGTGATTTGCCGCTGGCAGTGGGGCTTATCAATAGTTTTCTATTATGCTTTAGGGCATCATGTACTCCCTCAATCTGATATTGCCTGGGAGTATGGGCACAAATGGAATTCATGTAACCCTTAACACCTTCATACGAAATCTCCTCATTCTCTTCGTAAGGAGTTCCGTAGAATTTGTTATCTTCAAATTTATATGAGTATCCGTATTGCTTGCAAAAATTGACAAGTTTATCTAACAAACCTACATAGATCTGCTTAGAACGCATGTCATACAAATGAATTTCCCCATTCCAATTCCTGCCACGGTATTGGGGCATAAACTTTGCATTGGGAACCTCAAACTTAAAGTGATCTCTAAGTTCATATTCAATATGAGGTTCTGTTTTTATTTTTAAAAATACTTCGTTAGACTTTGATATAACAAGATTTGCTGTTGTATCAATCACATGAATCCATTCATCTAGAAATATTTATTCTTTATTTTCTGAATGAAATTTGTGATGGGCAATTACTCTATACAGTTCAGTTTTTATTTTATCTGCATGTCTATATTCCCAACTTACTTCATCCATATCCTCCATGTATTTTTCCATGGCAGCATATTGCATTTTCACATCTTCAATTTGAAAGTTAATTGAAATATGCGGTTTATCTGTATCCATCATCCTAGTCCCGCATTAAATTTCATAAACTCAATAGCATTTTTGATTTGATATGTGCGATTAGTTATTTGTTTTAGGATACTTTCAATATACACTAACATTGTGTCATAATAATCAATCTTTAGACAAATCGTAGAGAGTTTTTCATCGGCATCAAGATATTTTTGCATGGTATCTTTATCACGAATTTTTTTTGGAAAAGGATTCTCTACATAGATATCAGGATCTGCTTTTCCACTAAAGTATTCGTAGCGTTCGTGTCTTATATTTTTTCTTTGTTGTTCTGCTTTTTTCCTTAATAAAAAGATAGTATTATACAGTTCAAAATATTTTGCATGAAGAGATGGGATATTCGTAGATTCTGTATGAAGATTGTCCATATCAATTTTTGAATCTTTCACCCACATTTCTTGAATTTTATCAAGATCAAAATTCATAAATCAGTGCCAGCAAGATTTGTTATGTTGTAGATAGTATACTTGAAAGTTACTTCTGCTGTAAAGTATTCTATGTCAGTGTCTGTAGCATCAAAGTTTAGTGCTGTCAAACTATATGGCCAAAGGTCTTTAAAGACGACTTTAAAGTTTGGAGTATTTGAACTGGAAAAAACTGTTAGAGTTCCGTCAGAAAATATATTAAACAATCCAGTATTGCTAGAATCTACCAAGTCTCTTTCTTGTTGTAAATCGTATATCTCTTGTAAAGATTCTGGAAATCCCAATCCTCTAATCCAATTTTGGATTTCCATATAGTTTTCAAGATTTTCATCAACCAAAAATCTCAAGGTGAAATCTTCAAATTCAATCTTTTCTCCAGGTCTGTCAATATCTTTGAGATATGTTGGTTGCACAGCAATTCCTAATGTCAATCCTGGAATGATTGCCGAATTGCTGAAAAAAGAAACCTTTGGTGCTCTACTCAACGTAAATTTAAATCCTGTTGGAGATAAGAAGTTTCTATTTTGAATTTGATTTCTGAAAATGTTAGACTTTGCCATTATTCACTAACAACAATTGCGTTTGACCAACCGCCATTCTTCCCATCATTATTAACCATTAAATTTTGTGCTGCCTCTTCCGAAGCATATAATGATTTTTGGGAGAAATCATCAGTCCATCTACTATTACCAGAATAGTAAACAGTGATGCTACTATCAATAATACTTGGTTTTTTGATATAGTATGCCATGGGTTTTTTAACTATTTAGATAAAAAAAGGGGACCTTTCGGTCCCCCAGAAAACTCTTGTGAGTATGAATCACATGAGGTTCTTAACAGCAACACGTCTGTAGTAACGGTTCTGGTTAACGTTGAGGGTTCCCATACCCTGGTTGAGACCTTCAGCAAATGGGTTGGCGACCAGACCATATCTGGTCTTAAAGCCAATCTTGGGCTGGAAGGTGTTCTCTCCAACGGCACGAACCATCTGGAGGGGAACATATGGGCAATAGAACAGACCTGCGTCATAAGGTGAAGAACCCTTATAACCGACAACGTAGTACTGGTTACCAGCACTTGCGTTACCTGCGGTCAGGTTTGCAGAATAAGGATCGATATAGACGCGATACTTACCTTGGAGAACACCAGCGAAGGTGTTACCGGTGTCATCAACGTTCAGGTTAGCGTTGAGTGCAGGGGTGTAGTCGAGAACACCAGCCATGGTCAGTGCTGAAGCAACGTCAGCAGAGCACAGGATGATGTTGCCCTTTCCGCGACGAGTTCTTTGTGCGATTGCGTTAGCATCGCGCTCGATTTGGAACAGGAGACCCTTGAACTTCTCAACAGACCAACGACCGTTGGAATCAACGTCGAGGTCAAATACACCAGCGGTAGCGGTATTAGAAACAGCGCCTTGCTCAGCAACCTTATAGATGGTTCTGATAACTTCGCGGTTGATCTCAGCCAGAATCTCAGTAGAGAGAATGTTGGCGAGTTCTGCTTCAGCGTTCAGACCGTGGATTGCCTTGAGGTCTTGGGCGAGTTCTAATGAGTACTCAGCCTTCAGAGCGCGTGACTTGGCGGTAACGGTAACTTTCTCGATCGAGAAAGCCATTTCGTTGAAGTTGTCACCAGTGGTGCCAAGATCTTCAGCGTCGCCAGTTACCATGCCCTGACCAACAACATATCCTACGGATGATGCGGTGCCAACAGGGTTGAGAACAGATGGGTTGGTGCCAGACTGGGCAGTAGTACCCATACCAGCATTAACTGCGGTGAATCCAGCAGTCAGGTCAAATCCTTCGTTCTGACCAGAGAATGCGGTATCTGCTTCGTTGTAGAAAGCTTCGGTGCCGCCCTGGTTCTTATAACGGGAGCGCATTGCGAAGATGAGTCCAGTAGGACCGTTCATTGGTTGAACGCCAGCCAGGTCATAAGCGACCAGGTTAGGCATGGAGCGTCTGATCAGGGAGATCAGAACAGGGTCGAAACCTGCGACAGGACCAGTCTCAGTAGCAGATCCAGAGAAACCACCTGAAGCACCAGCAGCGTTACCACTGTTGGTTGGGGTTTCCATGAGCATTCCACTGTGGGAGAATGCTTGCTCTTCGCGGAGGAATTTTTCTTGGTTTTCCAGCAGGACGGCGGTTACCGCTCTACGATGGGGATCTTTGATTGGATCAAGTCCCTCATAGTTGAGGAGAGGTGCCCACTTTTCCTGCAATCTTTCGGATTGAAACATTGCTGTTACCTATAAAGTGATTGTTTGTTTGTTTGAATTATATTAAATTCAATTATTTGCTAAAAGAACCCAGAGTTCTGAGGTATGCGCTCATTGAGTTCGAATACGACTCTGGTGAAGCATCAACACCTTCGGAGAGGGTTTCAGACTTAGCGGATGGAGATACTGCCTTTGATGAGAAATAAGCCTCCTTCAAAGTCTCCAGCTTTTCACGATATTCTTCTTCACTTTCAAACTCAACACTTTCGGCAAGTGAAGCGAGCTTCTCTTTCTGAGTCTGTGCAAGACCTTCAGAGACCTGATCTAAGATTCCATCAGCAACCGACTCTGCGAGACGCTTGTTAAGGGAAATATTTTTCTCAATCTGCTCGTTGAGTTTTTCTTCCATGTCATCAAGTTTTTCTACCATGCTCTCAAGAACATCATATTTATCTTCAGGGATTGATACATAATGTGCTTCAAAAAGTTCCTTCATGCCTGAGAGGAAGCTCTCAGTCATTTCGGTTTGTAAACCATGCTCGATTGCGAGAGCGTTCTCAGCGAACCACTCATCAGCAACGTATTCGAGGTAGGAATCTACACGCTCAGCAAGTGCTTCTTTCTCTTCAGCAACTGCTTCTTCGAGTTTTTCTGCATATGCTGCTTCGATTTCCTCGGTAATTTGAGCAATCTTAGCATTGATTGCTGCTTCAAAGATGGTCTTTGCCTTTTCTTTGAATTCTTCGGAGAGTTCTTCACCACCGAGAAGAGCATTGACATCCTCTTCGATGTCATACTCAGCAACAACTTCTTGCTGCTCTTCTTCTACGGTTTCTTCGATTTGCTCTTCTTCGATCATCTCTTCTGTGTCGAGTTCTTCTTCTTCTTTCATTCCTTTTGCTGCTTCTGCAGGCTTAGCACCCTTATTAACAACGTCCTTAACTTGCTTAAGGGTTGCTCCAGGGGTCTTCAGCTTTGCTGAATCATCATCCGATCTATAATTTTCTGGAGTAGGACCACCGAGATCTTCGTATGATCCAGCTACTGAAGTATCCATTGCTTCTGCTGGTTTTGCACCTGCATTAACAGCAGTTTTGGATTGCTTAGTGCCTACTTCCATTTCTTGTAATTTTGTACCACGAGACATTTGAACTCTCCGATTAACCTTTGTATAATCTATATTTATTTATTAAATTATAAATTTGAGAGAAACTGATTAAATAAGTCCAGTTTCTTTTCATTTAGTTGTTTTTGATCAACTAAAGTGTTGATCTGTCTGTATGTTTTAGCAGCAAACTTTTCACGAAGAATACCACCATCCCATACCCATTCTTTACCTTCCATAATTCCTTCAACGAATGCATCAGGAGCGGAAGGATCAGCAACGATATCAGCAGCAGTCGCTAACATAAAATCGTCACCGACAACATTAATTCCCTCTCTTGTCATTTTGAGAGAACCAATTCCTCTTGAAGAAACTCCAAGTTTTACACCTTCTTCAATCAAAGAAGATGCAATTTTTCCCATTGGAGTATTGAGAATCTTTGCTTTTCCAATAAAGTTTGAACCGCTCTCTTTCAGAGAAACGATTTTGTGGGAAACTCTATCAAGATTAACAGTAGGACCATCAGGGTGACCAAGTTCGCCAAGTGCTCTACCTGCCATAACATGGTTTTCGTTATAACGAGCAACTTCACGACGGAGGGTATCCATCTGATACATGCGACCATTTCTGTTGCAGATATCACCCTGAAGGAAAACTCCCTCAATATAGAGTGATTTTTTACCGTTCTTGTTTTCAACGATAAATTCTACGGTTTCGATTTCTTCTCTAATAAGTTTCATTAGGCTACTCCGCTAACTTGAACTTGTTGTGCATATAATGTTCCTGCATCTAAACCAAAGACTGAAACTTTGTTTGATAGTCTCAGAGTTGAGTGTGGAGAAGCAAATGCTGTTAAAATACCAGAAGTGCTATGATTTACTGTAATTCTTCTTGAGAAAGAACCATCAACATTAGCAGAGGTATCAACAGAAAGGACTTCTCTGTCTTCAAAATCATAGTATGATTGGTTTGTTGATACCCCACTGGTTGTCAGAGAGACGTAATCTCCGGCAGTAAAGGAAGAATGATTTCCCTCTGGAACATCAATTCTTGTTGTTGCACCAGTAATAACATTTGTTACCCTATCAGAGGCTTTTGATAAAGCCAGTGTAACTGGAGTATTTGATGGCACATAGTAATCTAGTCTTGTTGCAGAAGGAGTTGCGCCAACAGCAACATATGCGTTACTGGTGGTAACTACTCTGATCGAATTGGATTGAACTCCAAACGATAAAGTTGTTGTTGCTGTTCCTGCTGTAATTGCAACTGAGGTTCCGACCCCAACCGGTCTATGTGCCATTTTGTTATTATTAATTCATTTACTAGTTATTTATTAATTATAATTATTCTTCGTCTTCGTCAGAATATTCTACTTCCTCTTCCGCTTCATTTTCACCAAATAAAGCATTTGCAGCCATTGGTTTGAATCCATCAATTCTTTCTGCAGATTTTGCAAATAGAATATCTTTGATTTTATCGCTAATTTGTGAAGGCGACTCATCAGAAGCAATCATATCCATTAAATCATCCATTTTTTGTTAATAATGTCAGGTCAGGAGTATTTATATGACTCCACCTTTCGGTGGTTTTACAATGTTTGCATCCATTTCAACAGCACTAGCATTTGCTTCTGTTGCTTGGGCATTAACTTCTGGTTCCATTACTGGTTTACCTAAGTCCATTTGTGCAGTTTGATCTAGAGGAAGACCTGTATTGGGATCTACAGGAATACTTGGATCTGGAATAATTCCTTCTTTAATTTCTTTTGCAATTAATTCATCTTGTTCAATGATCTCTTGATCAGTTTGACGTAATACTTTTCTTCTCAAATAATCTTGTGAGAAATATTTGCCAACATATGGTTCTGCTGCTTGAACCATGGTCAGTCTTTCATTCAAAAGTTCTGCATCTTTTAATTCGGAGAAGTGATTATCATAGAGGAAGTCATATTGAATGTGCTCACTCATAACCTCCCAATCTTCTGGTGTGCAAATGTTTTTCAGAATTAATTGAGTCTTGAGCATATCGCTGAAAAGATATGAAAATCTTTTTCTCAGACGCGAAACAAATTTGCTGAACTTGACTTCATCTCTTAAAATTTCAGATGAACGTCCAAGATTAAAACCACCTTCTCCATCCATTCTTGATGGTGGAACATTCAAAGAACGATATAATTTCTTTTTGAAATACTCAATGTCAGTGATTTCTCCAAGGTTTTGACCGCCAGGAAGTGTAGAAATTTCTGTACCTCTACCACCTTCACGACGAGGAAGCCAAAAATCTTCGAGCATACTCATGTATTTTTTATCATCACGAATTTCTCCAGTATCTGCGTTATAAACTAACTTGTTACGATAACGCATCATAACATCACGAAGATATTGTTCTGCTTTTACTTTGGGGAGATTACCAACGTCGATGTAAAAAATTCTACGCTCAGGTGCTCTACTCAAACGGTAGATAACCAGAGAGTCTTCGATCATTCTCAATTGATTCAGAGACTTAATCGCTTTATGTAAGTATGAAAGTGTTGCTCCTTTATTTCTATCAACCAGACCAGAAGTGCAATATGCGATTGAATCTCTGGTCATTCTAATTCCACCATGACCACCCATTGAAGATGGGTTGGTGGTTGGATATGAAGTTTTTGGATTATAGATGAAATATTCTTCTATTTCTGGGAATTCATAATCCATTGGGTTATCATTTGTGTTGATAACTCGTATTCTTTGGTTGTTATCTTTTTTCTTTTTGGTTGTTCTAACAAAACGCATCTTCATTGCGTCAATATATCTCAGTTCTTTAATTCCTTCTTGTGGATTTTTAAAGTCGATTACTTTGTGGTAATAGAGTCTTCCATCAATATACCAATTTCTATAGATTTCATGGGACTTTCTATCAAAGTCCATTAATTCCAAAATAGTTTTGAATTCTTGTCTTATTTTCTTCTTGATTCCATCACTAGCGTTTAAATTTGACAATTCAATTTCTACTGGACTGTCATTAGTATCGGAAACAATCGCTTCATTTACAATGTCTTCGATTGCACTATCGCACTCTGGATGCAAAGACATCTCACGATATCTTTTAATAAGATCAAATTCTGTTCTAAAGACACCTTCAATATCAACATATGACCCAAAAAACCCACTACTCAAATAATGGTCAACCCCGTCCTCGTTGTTAGGAGGAACGGGGGAAACCGTAGTGGGTGATAATGGTTCAGTGTCCTCAATTGAGAACCCAAATAACTTGGACATAATTTATAGACTAGAAATTACCTTTCTAGTATTTATTGAATATAATTATGCGCGATCTTTGGTGTATGCGCCTGGTTCCCAATATTGAACTTGGAAATCAACAGTGAATTCCTCAATAGCATCAGTATTTTCATAAGAAAGCGCGATTTCAGAAATCGTTGTTGGGAAGATATCATAAAATGTATATGTTTTCAGTGGAGTTACGTTGGTTCCTCCCGTTGCGGGGGAATTAGTTGTTGATTGTGCTCCTCTGTCAGCACCTCTTCCAAGTTGATGGACAAGCGCATAAGTCATGTATGATGCTGGGTTGGTAGCGCCAGTGTTGTTACTGTTCTTACTAATTCCTTGCATCCATGTTTCGAAAGCATTTCTCAGTAAGAAGTTTTCATCATTGATGACTGTAACACTCCAAACGTCGAAGGTTCTGTCTCCAGCAACTTTAAGAACTCTTCCTCTGAATGGGACTTCGATTGGAGTTACGTTCGATGCTGGGAGGTTAGCAGCCTTACACAGGAATTTGAAAGTATCGGATTCCTGGTTAACACCAGTTCTCCAAACATTGTTTCCTGCTGCCACTGGGAATGATGGGATCTCAACTTCAAATAAATTAGGTCTTGCGCCACCTCCGACTAGTTTTGATTTAAAATCAGTGATCGTTCTGAGAGTAGACATTTTAAGTTCCTCCTTGTTTTTTTAATCTAAATTAAACTCTACCAGCTACTTCTTCAAAACTTACACCCGTTCTGGTGGCAACAAATGTAAGGGTAATGTAGTTAATAGACTTGGTTGGTTTCAGGAAAATATCAGCCCTGAATTCATTATTATCAACTACGTCAGGAGTATTATTTGTTTCATCGCAAATAATTAAGAAGTCAAAGATTCCACGCTTCGCTTGAATATCGCGGAGATATGGTTCAACGATATTTACGAAGTTTGCTCTTGTAGTTTGATCATTGAGTTCAAAGAGTTGAGCCTCTGCTGATCTTTGCAGTGCTTGCTCAACGGTCAAGAACAATCTGCGAACGTTAATTCTATCAAACGCTGAAGGATAACTTAATGCTGTCTTATCGCCAAAGAGGAGAGATCCACTTCCAGGTTGATTAACAATAGAGTTAATTCTGTTTTCATAGAGAAGATCTCTTTGAGTCTTGGATGGATTGTATGCAAGTTTAATTGCATTGTTCAGAACACCTCTTTGCTGACCAGCAGGTGAGAACCATGGGAAAGATGTCAAGTTAGTTCTTGTCATCAATCCAGCAACGTCAGCGTTACATGGAATATATCTAAATTCATTGTTGAATCTATCATAAGTGTATTTGTATCCACTATCAAAGATTCCGTATGAAGAAGAATTAACTGCGCTGAAGAACCTAATAACGTTATTTGTCTGAGTTGTTGTGTTTGTTACATCAACAACGTTTGCTCTATGAGGAGACACAACAGCAACACAGTCTTTTCTGTCGGCAGCGATCTGCAGCAGTTTGTTTGCTTTTGCTTGTGATTCTGCTTCCAGAGTTAAACCAGGACCTTGAATTAAGTAATCTACAGCAATTTCGTCCTTGTTTGAGAACAGTTCATATGATGTCATCAGATCGCCAAGGGTTGCCTTCTGTCCATTTTGTGCAGAGTAATCAACTCCACCACCAAATGTGTATGTCTTGTTACCAAGGGCACTGAAGGTAATTCCTTGTGCTTTTTGACCCCAGAGACCAGCAGCGGTTGTGACTGGTGTATATGCTGTCGAGAATCCAGTTGCTCTTGGAGCAGTTCCGTTGTATCCGTCAACAGCTGCTGCAGGGTTTTTACCTGCATAAATGTACTCTGAGAAGTTGGCAAGATATTGCTTGTAGTAAATTACTTGTGGAGAATTTACTGCAGATACAGTATCAGATGCTTTTGAGAGTCCAACATGCTTTTCAAGAAGATTTCCTCTGATACCAGTTACTGATCCAGTATCATCAACGATTGCAATGTGGAATGCATCGTTCTTACCATTTCTATCAGATACGTAATTATTTGTAGATGGTTTTGGTGCAATAGACTTCCAATAAATGGTTGAATTGGTCAGACTCAAAACTTGAGAATCGTACCAATCCTTTGTTTGTCCTGAAGTATATCCATCAGCAACTCCAGTTACAGTTCCTGTGTTAATACCGCTGTTATTGACAAAGAAGACTGCATCTCCAGTTTGGAAGGATGCTACATTATTACCCTCTGCATAAGTTACTGAAACTTCTGTTCCAGCGGCAGATACTCTAGACAGAACCTTAACATCAATCTCACTGTTTCCATTTGTTGCGTCAGTTCTAACTCCAGTGATGATACCTTTCAGATAACCATCAAATGCTGAGGTTGTTCCGACTCCAGCAATAGCAGTGTTGGCAAGAGTTGTTGTTACACCAAATCCAATTTCAGCACCGAATGCTGCTGGGTTGGTTGTTCCAATTCCAATTGTCTGGTCTGCAAGATCGTCAATATAGCAGACTTTTAAATCATTTGCCCAGGATCCTGGATTTTTTGCAGCGTATGCATACTCTACAGTATTTGATGAATGATTAGCTTCATAATCATCATAGTTTTTAATTTTCAAAGAATCGGTATTAGCATAACCGACTGCTGCGTTAGCATTGTTGAGAGTTGCTCCATCGACTCTAGCAACTTTCAATACTCCACCATATGAGAGGAAAGATGAAGCACTCATCCAATACTCATACTGTGCGTCTGTTGATATTGGCTTTCCAAACGTTTCGATTAATTGCTGCTCGGTAGCTATCGTCGTGGCTTCCTCTACAGGACCAATTGGGAATGGGCCAGCAATAGCACCAATGTTATCTAATACGTTATCAGCTCTCCCGACCGTTAAATCAACTTCCCTGGTAATTACACCGGGAGATAATTGAGGAGTCGCCATGTTTTTCTCCTGGAATCTCAGTTTATCTACAAATTATTTAGAATTTGCAGTACTTTCAGTGGGGAAACAGTGCATGAACATTTACCAGTCAGGATACTCCCATTTCCCCTGGTCCGCAAAACGCGCATTAGAAACCCTGCAAATGGTGCATTGCTTACACTCATAAGAATATGAAGATGGAACTGCTCCTCTGTTTTTTCTTGTTCTATAAAAACTCTCTACTAAATTTTTAACTTCTCCACAAACTCTACATCTTCTATCCAACAAAAGCAAATGTCCAAGTTTTATTTGCTTATCAATTTCCATTACATATATTCCCACATGAAAGAACGGTCTCCATATTCATCAGTGAACCATCTATCCCCATCAGCATCAACAAAACTTGTCTCATCTAAACCATCACTCAAAAATCCAAATGGTGCCATGTCCTGTTCAATTTGGTTTTTCTGTTCTTCATATAATCTTTTCCTAACATCTTGATCAGTTAATTCTTTGAAATAATCCATTTGAACTAACCAAGCATAAATCACCAAACACATTGCCAGGTCATCATTGCAACCTTCTTCTGCCTCAAACGAATTATGTTTTGAAATGAATGTGGTTAATTCAGAAATAATTTCATAATCATTAAATATGAGTTTGTTTTCTTCGATTAAAGTTTTTAAGTTGAGTGATCCAACTTTCTTAACCGTCTTGGACATCTTAACTCCAAGTTGAGTTTTCTTCCCAGAAAATCCTTGACCAACAATTTGTCCCGCTCTACCACGCATTGAGCACATGAGCAAGTTTTGGTATTCTAAGTCATATTGCAAAATAGAAGCTACCTGATCACCAATATCATTAACTTCGCAAAGAATAAAAGAACTATTGTAATTTTTTGCTACTTCATAAATTATGTTTGGGAACAACATTGGTTTAATGTCATTGTTTCTATATTTTGCAACAACTCTATGTGGAAATTGAGTTATATCTACAACAACAAAAGCAGAATAGTCTTCACCAACACCCCTTGCTACGTCAACTGTCATTACATAATCATGATTTTTTTGTGGGGGTTCGTATATGTCTAATCCGGCATTCCGTTGTATTGGATTTTGATATACTAGTGTCCTTAATTTGCTTGGAGCAATCAGAGTATCGACAGACCCAAGAAATTCACACTCAAACTCAACTTTGAACTGTGCCTCTGATGTGTTTGCAATGGTGGATGCTTTCCATGCATCATCCCTACCAGGAACATCAGACCAATGAACGTCTGTTGGAACGTATTCATTACTTCCTTTTTCTGCATCATGCCACATCCTATAGAAGTGGTTCATACCATGAGGTGTTGAGACTATGATGACTTTTGTGTTTTTACCAGAAGTAATAGTAGGATAAACAGATGCAAAGAAGGAATCTGCGATATGGTTCGGAACGAACGCAAATTCGTCGAGGAAGAGGATATTGAACGACATGCCTCGGACAGCACTCGCAGATGTAGAAGCTGCCAATATCTTACTGCCATTTTCTAACTCGATAGAACCTTTATTCCATGATATAATACCCTGTTGCATCCACTTAGGCAAGTTTTCATAAGCAGTAGCAAGTCTTTGCAACAATTCTCTTGCAGTTGCGGCTTTGTTTGCAAGAATACCAATATTTACACTATCATTGAAAATCAGATAATGAAGAAGATATGAAACAACAGTGGTTGACTTACCAGTCTGTCGTGGCATCTTACAGATATTAAATCTGTGCTCGTGGAATCTTCTAATTAATTTCTCTTGGAAATCGTATGGATGAAATTGTGTTAAACCTTCGTCAAGAGAAACAATCTTAATGTAGTTGTTAGCAAAATAAACAGGATCGTCTTTACACTTAACAAACTCAAGAACTTGTTCTTGAGTAAATTCAATTGGAGTATTTGCTTTTTTTAATAGAGGATTACCAAGATATACGTCACTCATAAAAAATTACCTATCTAGTTTCTCGCCACTGAATAGTATTGAAGACATCTGTTGTTGTGTTAGTGTCCAAGTTAGTCACAATAACAGCAAAAATAT
>Ga0208162_1000580_pt1 | contig 20986 bp, 9 predicted proteins | sample CB_VirMetaG_4_FD_184539 | JGI IMG/M metagenome (GOLD analysis project Ga0208162, IMG submission 184539) | Freshwater to marine saline gradient viral communities from Chesapeake Bay - CB_1508_1M Viral MetaG (SPAdes) (version 4) | ecosystem: Environmental > Aquatic > Marine > Coastal | place: USA... | reverse complement strand
CCCCGTGCCAGGTGGCTCTACATCGTCTCGATTCCCTGGGACTCACTCCTCTGAGTTAGCTTATCGCAAAGGTGCAGGCCCAGGCCGCCGTTCGGAAAAGGTTCCTCGTGGCGCAGGTTCTCGTCGGAGAGATAAGGAAGAGATTGCATCGCAACTACAGGAAAGAATTATGAAGAAGTTAATGAGCAACCCAAAGTTGCTAAAAGAAGCACTATCAGACAAACAGAAGTTTGCACAAGCCGTCAGAGGACGATTGGAGACAGAAATGAAAAAGAAGCAACAGGTAAATGAAGAATTTGTAAGGAAGGTAGTTCGACGCTATCTTGCTGAAATGGGACCACGATATAATGATCCAACTGCATATGGCTCTGAGGAATACGAGGCTATTCTAGATCAAGGTCCAGGCAGTGTGAGTAAGGAGCACGAAACTTGCCTTGCTTGCGCTATGGGCGATTACTGCCCAGAACACGATCCTGCTAATATGGAAGATGATTGTCCAGACTGCGCTATGGGCTCTTGCCCTGTTCACGATACTCTTTATGAGGTAGAAGATCTAAACGAAGGCGAACTCCCCCCTGGCCTCAAGGCTTATATGGATAAGAAGAAGGGCAAGAAGTCCGACGACGATAAGGACGACGATAAGGGTGAAGATAAAAAGGAAAGTAAGAAGTCTTCTGGCGGCTCCAAGCCTGATTATCTTGATCTCGACAAGGACGGAGATAAGAGCGAGCCTATGAAGGATGCAGCAAAGGATAAGAAGAACGAATCCAAAATTTACATCCCTGAAAACCGCTCTATGTATGACCTTCACGATCAAAGACTCTTTGAGAATCTTAAGAAGTGGGCTGTAAAGAAGTAAACTTTTAGGTAGTGCTTTATAGGTGCCTCTATTGCTTTGTCGATAGAGGCATTTATTTTGCTCAAATGAACTATTTACTCAAGAATGGCTGACGTATCATATAACTATATCAAATCGTCTAATGGTTTTCCAAGGGTTGAAGATCCTAAACAATGGTACTCCCTTCAAATAACCAACGATAACGTAAATTTTGATAGCACTTTAACGCTTCAGGCTGGTGATTATTTTATCATCAACTATTCTGGAGATCAAAATTATAAATATATCTTTACTTCAGGACCACTTGCGTCGCCTGGAAATGATTACGAAATCAATGTTCTTCTAGGTACTACTGATGCAGAGTGTTTTATCAACTTAAGAGATGCCATAATCAACTCTGAATTTTTGATAACAAATCTTGGCGGCGGCGCTGGTGGAGTTGTTGGAACAAACTATGCTTATGCTGGTTCTTCTGGCGGTGGTATTTTACCAACATATCACCACGAAGCTGTAGGTGCGAGAATTCGTGGAGTTGGCATTGATTCTTTAGAAATAAATGTAAGTCCTTTTTACTGGCTAGTTCTTGATTCTGGGGCTGAAACGATTAACGTGAGAGGTAATGTCGGCGGCACGTTCTCTGGCTTTATCGGAAGCACTGTTATAAACAATGGAACTGGAGAGGTTGGAGAAGATCTTTCACTTGATTCAAGTCCTGCTGGTTCCCGAGTCAACGCTTTTCACGAAAATACAGTAGAGTGGAAGCTAGATGCTACCGCAGGAGCAGGTGGCTTTTTTGAAGTTATACGAGTCGTTGCGCTGCCACTAGGAGATTCTGAGCCTGTTAGAATCGCAACTTTTCCTGCAAATTACGATCCGGGTTCTGGGTGGGACGACATTAACGATAGATTAGCTAACTTCAACAGAATACCATTTACTTACGATTCTTCAACAGAAACTTATACTTTTATTGATACTTTTGTTATTGACGAAAAACCAAACTGCACTACTGGCGGCACACTAATATATCCCTTATTCTCGGACTATGGTGACAATGGATATACAACCGGGCCAGCCACATCAGTTCCAGTAATGGGTCTTGAATTTTATAACGGCTTGAATTCAAATATATCCGAGTTGGGCGATGGCGGAAGAGTATTTTATAATAACGGTGACGTGTTTCCAGAAGAAGGAAGTGTAAAATATCAAGTTAGGTTTATAGATGCTATTGGTACTGTTTTTGGTGCTCAAGATGCAGTTCCTGATGGGGAGCCAGTTCCATTTGTAGAACCAACTGGTAATTTTGCAAACTTTGGCCTTCTTCGTGCAGAAAGACCTAGCGTTGGCCTAGTCGAGCAGTCGTGTGACGCAGGTGGAGAAGGGTGTGATTTTTACAGAACAAGAGTGTTTCTCCCAGGCGGCCTTTTCAATGATACTACTTTTGGTGGATTCTATAGTACCGCCAGCAACGAACAGTTTTTGCTAGAGTTGCTAGGAAGTCAAATTTATAACAACGACATTACTAGCATATGCAGCTACCCTACTCAATGGTTCGATTCAAACTTTACAGTCATAAGAGAGGTCAATGGTGTAGAGGAAGAAATAACCCCTATATTTGGTACGCTTAATTGTAGATTCCTAACTGGCGGCTGCGCTTTTGATGATGTGTTTTATACATCAAGAGACGGTAATACTTGTGAGAATGAAGAGGGCATCCCGACAATCCCTCTTGATTGTGAAACAGTAGATTCTCTAAACTACTACATAGATGTAACCTACACAGCTATACCCGCTGGCGCTCCAGGTACACCATCTTGCCCTGGCGATGCTGTTACGGTAACTGGCAGAGTTAGGGTTGAGCCATTTGGAGAAATCTCTGTCATTACAGGTTTTTTTGATTCTAGCTGTTTTGGAGAAAATCCATTTCGGAAAACTTATATACCTTGCTGCCCACGAGTAACAAGCCTTAATGCAACAGTAGGGGATTGTTTTTCAGAACAGCAGGGTGATGTTCAGCTATCTTGGACATTAGAATATGGCGACGTTGAGACGCCAGTTAGTATTGAGATTGATAGACCGGCAACTGCGTCTTTTGGTTCTTTGAATGTTGAGCTTACACCTGGGTATGCAGATTTTGAAACTGGGTGGATTGACAGTGGTGTTTTACTTCCTGTAACTTGTACTGCATCGGAAACAGTAACTTATAATTTAACATTTACTTATCAAGATGCTACGGGAAACACGAGAACCGAGGTGCAGTCAGTTGATGTTGAAATCCCCTGCTGCTTTGATGAGTGTGTTGGCGACGGCGACGGTGACGGTGATTGCGATCTTTGCTGGAAAGTTGATGGAACCGATCTGCAACTTTACCTTGAGAGTTACTTTGAAGATCCTTTTGCTCGCCAAGCTTCCTTTCAGATCAAATACTGTATTGATGATAGATGTTCGCTAGGAATATCTGATGCAACTGTCTATATCACTTTACCAATTGGAGTTTCAGTTGATAGTTTTGAATCAGATGCTTTCTCTTCTTCATTTGAGGAAGATTTTGTTAACGGAATCTATCCTGGCAGGTGGAAATTTATCATCGAAGATGATCCAGGTGATATAACTACCCTACTTCAGCCAACATACGGTGTTCTTGGCACAGTCTATCTTGACAAACCCATAGGAGATAACCTTGTCTGCTTTGATGAAGAGAATACAACTGTTACGGTTGTCCCTGCTGCAACACCAATTACTGCACCTCCGACTGCTGACACTCCTATAGTTTACGCTCCAGAGACTAACTTATCATATGAAGGCGCTACATCTTCCGCTGGCGATCCTGACACCTGGCAAACAGGGCCTTGTTTGTCTACTTGCACCGATGAGGTGGATATTGGATTTGGTGATTTTCATTTTGATACCTCAGTTGTTGACAATAATATCTTTGATGTCAAATACTGTTTGACTCAAGGAACGATTGATTCATTTGTACTTGTGTGTGTTACCAGTGATTTTACTACAGTTGTTTCTGCGATTGACGATCAGTTTGGTGACGCAGTGGATAGAGATTGGGATATTAACTTTCGCAATCTTGCTCCGGGTTTCACAGTTATATATGGTAATGGTTCAAGACCAATTCCTTCCGCTGGTATCAGCACTCTATTGAGAGTTTATCTATCCGACAACATTCTTCAAAGAAATAAAGATGGTGATGAGACTTGTGTTTGTATATTCCCCCTTCTTATGAATCTTGGGCCTCTATATTCTCAACTAGAGGACTATATCGTTAACTTTGCAACGAGAGATTCAATCAATTTTAGAGAATCGGAGAAGGTTGGTGGAAGAACTCAAGTGGGGTGGACGCCGCCTACGGGCACTGATACAAGCGGTCTTATAACTACTTCTCTTTCTAGCAGCGTTATTGCTTCTCTTAGTGACGGTCTTCAAGATGGTAGTGGCTTTCTTGCTGATCTCAATCAAATAGCGAACAACATTGATGAGAGATATTCTCCTCTTGTTGGTTGCCTGATTACAGCATACGAGAGGGCGATAACTGTATACGAGAACGACGAAGAATACTCAAGATCCGGCGGCGTTCGAGAAAATGCAATTCGTGCTGCACACTATTTCAGAATTTTCTATAACACTTGGACCTCTCTATTACGCTCTATACCAACCCTTGCAGATAAATTTACAAATTCAAACCAGGAGATAGAGAATTCTTGTGGTGTAAATCTTGGAATTCAATTCTCTTGTATTGACCCTGGAGGTGGTGCAGATCCATATTTGAGATGTTTCATAAGTTATGAATTTCCTTTATGTGCTGTAACGGGGGTTGAAGTTGATTTTACTTCAATGCTGGAATATTTAGATGACCCTGCAAATGGCATATCTTTAGGAGAGACTTCTATTTGGACTGGTGATGCTAGTGTCAAAAACTACCTTCAAGCGTTCTCAGAGGTATCTGGAAAATACTTAGCTATATACGGTGCAAACTTCTATGGCAAAACTACAGAACAGGGCGAGAACGAATATTTAAGAACTGACCTTTCAACTACTGGAACTAAATTCCTGACTTCTCTAACTTTTACAATTGATGATTTTTCAAATTGGGGTAATAACGCCAACACTTTCATAAACACCCTTTGCCCAAACGTGTTGATCGCCGCAGATGATGACGTAACTTGGGACACTCTAGCGGGAGATCCAGCCTACGGCGGGTTTATTGCTCTTCGTAATGCGATTAAAACTGGCCTAAACAGGGCAAAAGTTGTTTCAAACGAAAGAGCCTATCGGCCCAACCCACAATGGACAGGGAACTCTTTTGCTCCAAGTGGCGTTGATTTAGTAGGTATCAAAGACTTTCTTACAACGATGATGGTCGTTGTTGAACCCGATGTATTTGATCTTTCAGAAGACAGCATTGAGAGGATCGTTATACTTCCCGATGCGGCTGGCGAGCAAACTGTCAAAGAGTTTTACAACATAGACAATCTAGATCTTACAGGGGTTACATTCACTCCTACTGGCACTGACCCGTTTACAGACGCAACTGGCAACTTTATTCTTCCCACTATAGACGCTAATGCTGATGGATTGGTTGATATTGTCGATCTTCTAACAGTTAGGAACACTTGGCTCGCAAAAAGACAGTATCCTTTAGATTCTACTTCCATTTCAAGTCTGTCTCAGATAGTTCCAACTGAGTGCTGCTTGCGTCTGGACATTGATGCTGAAATTCTAATCTCTGATGACTGCTCTAGTCTATGTGTTCAGCCACCTTGTTATGGTAAGGTGTGGCTGTCTGACATGCTGCTGATCAATGATAAATTTGGGAGACCAGAAAGATATTTGCTTGAGGTCTCATATGGCATTAACTGTGCAGACGAAACAATAACTGAAGTTGATTATCCAGTAGAGAATGTTTCGGGTGTTCAATTCAGAGTAGAGGGATTAAGCAATATTGGTATTACGAGTACCCTAAATGGTTTTGGAGAGGAAGAGCAGACTTCCATTACTGCAATTAAATCTGTTGGATGGGATGAGCATATCCTGTCTTCAGATGCTGTTATAAACGACACTTACGTTTCCTTTTCCACTAACGGCAAATATATTGATAAGGGCAAGGGAGTTCTCTGTTACCTTGTAGTGGAGCCGTCTTCAATACCTTCCTCTCAAGGATACCTTGATGGAAGACTGAAGGATGAATTCATTGTAACGAACAAGTTTATCAAATATGAAGACGACAACAATATTCAGGCTGTAGCTAATGTTTCGGGAATTAGAGTTCCTTATCCTCTTGCTAATCTAAGGTTCAACTCTTATCACACTGACGAGCTAATGATATACGAACGATTTGGGATTAGACTCATAGACTACAAATTTACTACTAACGAAGCTTTAGTTGGCTCCGCTGGCACCGGATTTATTGAAACTGCAATCACCACCACCCCCGCCGCTACATGGACTGGAGACTTTGCTGGGGGTGGTACAGATAAAGATCTCCAGTATGTGATGAATCTGTATGCGACCAAAACATACAATATTGACTTTGATGCAGACGCAAGCGGCGGGATTGATATTGTGGATATTCAAGCAGTTGCGCACACAGTTAACGATGAGGTGTTTGGTTATGGTACCAGTGTCGTACCTCGGCTTTGTTGTGAAATCCCAACACTTGATAGCCCGGTCTTGAACGTCATTGATTACAACTCTGGAGATATTGAACTTCCAGTTAATCAGAATGGCAAGATAAGAAACATAGAACTTTCAGGTAGCGATCTGGGTTGTGCCGCAGATGTTCGCAATCAAGGTGGTGTGGTGCTGTATTGGGATATAGTTGATGGAGCAGATTATTACATCGTGTATAGAAAGGGTCAAACTGATCAAAATGCTATACCAATCATCGCATCTGGGCCTGGAAATAGAAATTCTATTGGAGAGTTTCCCACTCAAGATAGGAGTGATGAAAGAGAGCCTTTCTCCATTCTCCCGAATATGTGGGTTGATTATCCGCCACTTAAAGATGATCCTTGCTGCTCTCTACAAAAGTTTTGTGTTGATGATTTTTTTGACGGTGATGTGGCTGTATCTGTCACTAACGAAATCGAGGCAAGGGTTGGAGAGCCTATCGCAGACCCTTGCGGAGAGACGGCAGAAACTTTCACTTACTATGTCGCAGCTATCAGTAGGCTACAGGAATCTGATTCTAACCAAGAAGAGGGAGAGGTCGCTTGCTGTAGTTACGAACCGCTTTCAGAAGATATCACAATTAGTGTTGAGTCTGGAAATACCTTTACTGGCTTCTTTGATGCTTATCACCCTCTTGCCGCTAGACCAATAGGAGCTTGTACTTCCACTTCAGGCTCTTGTCTGCCAGTCTGGTTCTTTGCTCAAGACTCTATAAACGGAAATGGGCGAGATAGTACAACAAACAGAGGCGGGAGTGTTGTAACAGAAAGTAAGCTTCCAGATACTATTGATGCTAGTGGGGTAAATAAGAGAAAGTTTACATACAACTCTCCAAGTGGATTTGTTGGTAAAGACTCTTTCAAATACGTTACAACCATTCTCGATACAAGGAACAGGTATCGACCCTCGACGTGGTGTAAGACTGTATCAGATGTTACAGTTTATGTTATAGCTCCAGCGCCTATTCTTATTGGACGTGCAGGATCGTTTGCTAATCCTAGTGAGGCAGGAAAGACGTTCTTAACTTGGAACCAAGTTGAGGGCGCTACTTCGTACAATCTTTATCGAAATGGAGTGCTTATAGATAATATCTCCTCTATTCCAGAAAAAACAGATAGGTATTCTTATGTCGATACGCCAACTCTTGTTTCACCTTGCGTGACGCCAGAACAAGTACCATATTCTATTTCCTCTGTCTATGTTGATCCAGATGGTTCCTCATACGAAAGTGAACAAAATTCTGCAAATGTTGTCTTTCCCTGCCAACCAAGTATAACAACTCCCGCTGGATTAACTCTTACTGCCGTAGGATTCAACATTCCGATTGGAGGTACCAAACTTTCACAAGGCAATGTTGTGGTTTCTTGGTCAAATGTAGTTGGCGCAGATTTCTATAGAGTCTATAGAAGAGCTTCTGGAGGACAGTGGAGATTACTTGGAAGAACATCAGATCTAACATTTAGCGATAGTTTGGCAAGTTGTAATGACTGCTCGCCCGCATCGCAGGATTATGATTATTATGTTACCGCTGTCGCAAGCAATTTTGAAACTCTTGCCGAGGATAATCTTACAGCCATATCTATCCCCTGCTACGACGCCTTTGTTCCACAGGTATCCAACAGGACAGCTACAATGCAAGAGCGAGGCACATTATCATCGTTCGTTACAGCGAGAGCAATTCAGGGAACTATCTCGACATATACTCTTGTAACGCCTCCAGCCTCGGACGAAGGTACACTAACATTCAATCCAGACGGAACTTTCACTTTTGTCGCAGCACTTAACTTTACCGGAACCACACAATTTGAATGGCAAGCGCAAGATTCTTGTGGAAACACTTCCAACGCACTATTTACAATAAACGTAGAAGCAATTTCTACGAACACCAATTTAGAGTACGTTATCGGAGATGCCAACGAGGTAACTTCACAGCAAAATACCGTACAGGTAAGGATAAGAAACAGGAAGACAAGCCAAGTACCGTTTATGCTAAACAACAAGGGTGCATCATCACTGAGAAAGAGATGCTTCGCATTTTCTGTCACCAGAGGAATCGATCCTTTCTCATGGGCACCTTCATCAGATGGATGCACCACGCCTACCGTTGGAGACCCCGCACTAGACCCAGGAGATACCTGTGTTGACCCAACAATCGGAACCGCTATCATCGGCACAAGCGAAATAGGAGAATGTGAATAATGGCAAATAAAACAAGAGCAGAACTAAAGAATCTATGGGTAACAAATGCAGTTATGGTCGAGTCGAGTGCTCCCGGCGCTGCTGCTTTTGACGATGTTTGGGACAGCCATTTCAACCTTGGCGACGACGGCTTGCAAGAGGTTTACGAAAAGACTGGTGGTACTGGCGGTGCTTTGGTTTTAAGTGCAACTTATGGTGCCCTATCTGTTAGTGGTGATCAGGATATTGTTCTTGCGAATGACGACGGCTTGGGGACCACGTTGCAATTTTCAATGACGGCGGGAGGAGCTTTACAACTTACTGCGACTAATGCCATTCTTCAACTCACTTCAGGCAACGGCGTAAATTCTTCACAAATAGTGATGGACCCTTCAACTCCTGCGATGGATATTGCCTCTGATGGTAATATTCAAGTAACTGGGGACACCTCTCTAACTCTTTCCTCGGCTGCCGGTGGTACAGTGAAAATACGATCTGGCACCCCTGTTTCAATAAGAGATGAAGTAGATTCCGCCTATCGAAGAGTAAAAGCTGCCACTCCAACAGATCCAGAAGATCTTGCCACTAAAGACTATGTAGATTCTACCATTTTGCCAGGCACAGGTGATGTTATAACAGAAGCTCCTGCTGGTAGTAACGCCACTAAGGTTGCAGTATATTCTAATCTCACCACTGATGAGTTTCACATAAGAGAAACACCTGCAACTATCGATCCTACTATCGGAGATTTTGTAACACCGGGCGATATTGAAACAACAGCCGGAAACTTAGAGGCGACTGCTGGAAATATAATTGCAACTGCTGGTGATATTATTGCAACTGCTGGTAATGTAACAGTTGGAAACAACTTAGATCTTTCCGCAACAGATACTATTGTAAGTTCTGCTGGTGCGATTGATATCACAACTCTACCTTCCCACATCGCTGATACTGCAAACCCTCACGCCACCTCTATTGCAAACATCGGTTCGGGAACTAGAGCAGAACTTGAGGCTGCTGTTAGTGATGTTACAGCATTTGTGGCATCTGGTGATACCGCTGGTGGAGATCTAAGCGGAACTTATCCAGATCCACAAGTTTCTGGTATAACTGCTGCCGGTCCAACAACCTATACGTTTGGTACAATTACTGCTGGGCAATATCTGTATGCGAATGGATCGGGTGAGATTGTTAGTTTGGCTGCCGTCTCGGGACCTCCTAGCGGATCAGCCGGAGGTGATTTGGGTGGAACATATCCAAGTCCAGAAGTTAATGATCTAACTATTGCTGGTGAGCAACAGGGTTCGATAATATATTTTAACGGTGTAAACTGGGTGGAATTATCCCCAGGTGCAGCCGGTCAGGTACTACAAACTGGCGGAGTCGGTGCAAATCCTTCTTGGTCGTCCTCCGCCGGCGGCGGCGATGTATCCTACGGAGCCGGGACTGTTACGACAACCGAACTCGCTGTTTTCAACTCAGTTGGAACTGAAATTATTAACTCTACAGAACCCTTGGTGGTTGATCTCGTTACTGGTGCTATCAACAATGTTGAGATAATAGATGGTCATATAAAATTATTAGATAACACTGGAACTGAGCCTGGATATGAGGAGGGAATGATATACTATGCTAATGGAGCTTTCAATGCTTATATTGATGAGGCAGATATCACTCTTCAGATCGGACAAGAGTTTTGGATCAAGGTTAGAAATACAAGTGGTGCCACTATTGATAATGGCGCTGTGGTCTATATCTCTGGAGCTTCGATCCCTGGTCCGGGTGATGATTTGCCTACTATCGAGTTGGCAGATGCTAGTTTCACTTCTACTGTTGCCGAACGAAGAGTTCTGGGTGTCGCAACTCACGCCATAGCCAACAACAGCAACGGCTATATCACGACAGCGGGAACCGTTAGAGGTTTGGTCGGAGGTGTAAACACAAAAGATATAACTGCGTTTTTAGACGGACAGCTTGTTTATCTAGATCCTACATCTCCTGGTGATATCACATCTACAAAACCAGATGCGCCAGACTATGAGGTTGTGATTGGTAACGTCCTCGACGCTTCAGCAGGAAACTTGTTGGTACAGATAACAGAGGCAATTTCTACAAATGATATCGGTGGAGACGGCGGCTTTAATATTGGTAATGTCAAAGCTTTAGCAGATGGAGATATTCTTTCTTACAATCTTGCTAATCAACGATTTGAAAATATAGTCCCCTCCGGAGGTCCCGGCGGCTCCGTGTTTACCGGAAACACTTATTACGTTGATTCAGTGTATGGTAATGACGGAACTGCTGCTCCTGAAGATGCTTCAAAGCCTTTCCTAACCATTGGAGGCGCTATTAGCGGTGATGGTGGACGTGTAGCAGCTTTAGCATCCGGTGATAAAATTACAGTTTCGCCAGGTACTTATGCTGAAGACAGCCTTGTTCTTCCAGATAATACCGCTCTTGTAAGTATAGGTGGCTGGGGTCAAACTATTATCGGAGATACGGCCGCAGTTAATGATATTCTCTCAATTGGTCAAGATTGTTATGTAGACGGCTTTACCTTCAAGGTGCCTGCTGGTGGAAATACTGCAATTGATTGTAACAACACTGGAGGGACTAATGGGATATATAACGTTAATCTTGAAGGCAACGGCGTCACTGGAGTTGGTGCTGGCACTGGTATAGGCATATATCGAAGCAGTGGAGGTAAAACCGTTGGTGGGAATATTCGTGTGGAGCTTGGAGGAATCGGTTCTTGCTTTAAGGTAGACGAAGGTATATTGGCTTTGGATAGCTGTCACGTCCCTCAGTCTAATGGTGATATTACAAACGTAGCTTATGTGACAACGAAACCTTCAGCCATCCCATCCTCGACCGCTGGCCGAGGACAGTTTACTGGCTTCAACGTTGGTAATAACAATGTAGAAAATGCTATCAGCATTGATGGTGGAACTGGTACAACGCTCCTTACAGATAAGCCTTTTGCTATCGTATACACTCCAAACATATTCAACTGTGCCAACGCTATTACCGCAGATTCAAAATATCTCGAAGTAAACTTAATTGGCGGAAGAGTTGACAATATTACAAACGCTGTGATTAACCTTACAGACCTCACTCCCTCACAAACAGAGGCAGAGGCTGCTATTTACAGAATTACTTCAAATCATGTACCACAATACATATTTGGCACCAACTCTGCTATCTACTCCGACTTTTCGCTGACTTTCACGCAGGAAACTACTTCCACTCTCGACTCTCAGTTCAACATATTCGGTGCGACCAAATTTTCAGTTGGCTTTCCAGAGCGGCCAACGCAGTCTCACTTGGGCCACGGAGCGCCTTACATAACCGGAATGGTGGTGTTAACGGCTGATACTGCAACTGGTGGAACTCCAGACGGAGTAAACTTTGCAGACGTGTCTACAGCCGCTGCCAGTAAAACAGGGAGCACCTTCAGTTTTCCTAGTGCAGTTGCTTCTTCTGCAAATGATGTTATCTACTTTGGCTCCTTAAGGCAAGATATTTCTGGACCTCTAAAGCACTGGGGCTTGGAGCTTACTGTTGAAACAGGAGAGACTGGAGTAACCCGTGGTGAATATATATGGGAAATATGGGATGGAGGCAGTTGGGTTGAGGTTGGAGTTCAGGCAGTTTCTGCAAGAGAAGGATACTCTTATGGAAATGATGTGTTTTGGCGAAGTGACAGTCAAGAGATTATTAGATATGGAATTGATGGAAATACAACATGGGGTCCGAAAACAATCGACGGCACTAATGCTTATTGGGTCAGGATTAGAGTTGTGACCCCTCCGAGCGGTGGTACTCCTGTTCTTCCAACTTTCCAGACTTCTAAACTCGCAGATTCTTCCTTTTGTGTCTCGCCAAACGGAGTCCCTTACGGTACAGGACTCGGGATGCTTCGGAAAGTAATTACCCTAAACGGTAACATCTGGACAAGTGATGGTAACTTGGCAGATTACAGTGAAATAGTCGGCGCTGCAAACTCTTGGACTCATAAGATTAAAGATGCTGTGTTGGACGGAGTTGGAAAAGCTGTAATGATTCAGTTTCCTATCCCCCTGGGGATCTGTACTGCATTTCCTCTTAGAATATTCTTAGAATATCAGATCATAAACGCTCCAGCGGGGAACATTTCCACTCCTACTTCTCAACTAGATGTTTATTCTTTACCAATTCAAGTTAGCGGGAACAATGTTGCAGATCCCGCAGGCGGCCTTGTTCCTATAAAAAGAACAACTGCAAATACGGAAACGGTAACTGCAAACGATGCACGACTGATATCAAACTTAGAGTTGCTTCCCGAAGGTGCTAATAACGGCGACGCTTTTTCAACTGTTGAGGATAGAATCCATTGTATATTGCTTTGTGAAATTGATATCAGCGATTACTATGAAGAGGATCTTGTTGCTATCAGATTTGAAATTGCTAGTCTTGATGGTACTTCCGATATTGCTGTTTGGTCATTGGTGGCCGAAGGTGTCTCTCATAAGGATGGAAAAGGTATTGGAATTTAGTTGACAAACTGACAATAATATGATAAGATAGGAGATAAAATGTTCAAGTATATTAGAAGCACAAAACAGTTTGTTTTACAGGAAGGCAAAGACAGCCCCGGTATTGCAGGCTACCTCCAATCTATCAAAGAAGCACTAAACGGACTCAAGCCTAGAACTATCACAGAGTCAAGAAGATTAGCGATGGCAAAAGAGCACCTAAAAGAAGTAAGACGACAAGTGCGAAGATTAGAAGAACAAAACACAAGATTGCAAGAGCAAGTTAAACTACTAGAAGAGAACAAAGAGTGAGTTATGTCTACGAATATCTTTCTTACAGAGGGCGGTGTCGCCGGTCATATGTGTCACCTCTACGACAATTGTGATCTAACATTTGCAGAGATTAAAGATGTTTTTCAGAAAGCCTCCGATGGCGAACTAAAAGGAACAGAGAAGACAGATGGACAAAACCTATTCGTCTCTTACTCCATCAAAGACGGCAAAGCTAAGGCCGCTCGAAACAAAACCAATATAATGTCTGGTGGCCTCTCTGCGAGCGAGTTAGCTGACAAGTTCGCAGGTAGGGGCAACCTAGAAAAATCGTTTACAGAGGCGTTTAGAGCCTTTGAGCAGGGTGTAGAGTCGCTTCCGAAATCTATTCAGAAACGCTTATTTGGTCCGGACGCTGATATCTATTATAACGCAGAGGTTATGGACCCTCGTTCGCCTAACGTTATCAACTACGATCAAAAGTCTTTTGTAATTCATCAAGTGGGTCACGGTGCTTTTGATAAAGAAACAGGCGAGAGGTTAGATGTTGATCTCAAAGAGAACGTGAAAATTCTGAAAGGTATGATGGAGAGGATTCAAAAGAACATTGAAGGTCTTGATTATAATATCTACCTAAATGCTGTGATGAATCTAAAAGCTCTTGATGACGATAAGGCTCTAAATGATGCTATCGCCAAGCTTGAAAAGCTTATGTACCTTTACGATTTGACTGAAGAAGATACGGTTGGAGATCTGATGATTGCCAGAATTGCTCCAATGATTGAAAGAAATATGCCAGATGCTTCCGAAGAAACAGTCGAGCTTATTATTCAGAGAGTGATGGGGGAAAAGGTAAATCTCAGAGATATCTATAAAACAGCACCTAGTGACAAAGATACTATTCGTGAGATTGTCAACAACGGAGGTAAGATTTCCTCTCAAGCAATTGCTCCACTGGAAGAGATTATTCACGATTTTGCTGTTGAAATGTTGAGGGCACTTGAAAGTGCTTATATCCTCGACAATAGAAAAGAAGTTAAGCGACTTCAAAGTGAGATTAGAAAAGTTATTCGTTCGATTGAATCATCCGGTGACGAGGAAGCAGTTGGGTTTCTACAACGTCAGTTGAAGAAGTTGAAAGATGTTGCTAACTTTGCCACGGCCGCCGAAGGATTTGTATTTAATTATAAAGGCTTGACTTACAAGTTTACTGGTAACTTTGCCCCTGTCAACCAACTTCTAGGTCTATACAAATATGGCCGAGGATCTATTCCTGCTATGATAAAAGAAGAAGAGCAGGGTGGTAGAGAGATTGCAGTTGTCCCAGGCGCTTTCAAGCCGCCACACGCAGGACATTTTGATATGATTAAAAAGTTTGCTTCAATGGCAGATCAGGTTGTTGTATTTATGTCACCACTTCCAAGAACCACACCTGATGGAAATAAAATTACTTTTGATAAAGCTAAACAAGTTTGGGATATTTACTTGGAAGATTCTGGATTAGATAACGTTAGAGTGTTGGAATCTCCTGTAAACTCACCTGTTGGTTCTAGCTTTCACTTTATCGCTAATGATGATAACAATCCAGATTGGGCTATGTCTGGAGATCGTATTCTTTTAGGTGTTTCAACCAAGGGTGGAGATCAAAGTAGGTTTGGAACTAATGCGCAGCAGTATGCAAAAGAGGGTGTGGAAGTAAAGATAGTGCCAGTAGCTGCTACCAATATGCAAGGAGAATTTGAGGATGATGCTTATAGTGCATCAGATATGAGAGATTATTTGGATGACAAGGATGTGAAGTCTTTATCTTGGTATATACCAGACGATTCCTCACATAGAGTAGAAGAGATTATCGAGATACTAACAGACGATGCAGAGGTTGTTAAGGAAGAGAAACAAAACTTTAGTTCTTCTATCCTCAAGATGGTTTCAAGCGTTATGAGCGAGAACACAAGTGCTGGTGGTGGCGTGCAAGGTTTTGGTGGTGCTTTTGGCGCTCCCCGTAAAAAGAAGAAGTTAGAAGAAGAAGAAGATATTATTGTCAAGGGTGGCGATGTTGATATCAATATCGAAACTATGCCGCAGATCGCCAAAGAGGAAAGAGCACACTTTATTCAATGGGTGCTGGCAAATAATGTTCGAGTGCAAAAAGGTAAGATTCCAGTTGGAAAGCTTAAGCCAACGCAAATGCAAATAAAAAAGTCAGAGATCGAGAGAATCAAGAATCAGTATTCTCTTGAAGAGTTACAAACTGATATGCCTATTGTTATTGGTAAGGATAATCACATCCTAGATGGGCATCACAGATGGTATACTCTTCGTGGCATCGATCCTAAAAAAACTATCAAGGCATACAGGATAGATAAGAACATTGATGATTTGATAGAATTTGCAAAGGATTACCCTCACGTTAGTTATAAACGCACTAATTAGTATTGGAGCAGAATATGGAAATTAGCAGAAAACAACTTATTGAAGAACAACGATTGAGGATGCTGCTTCGCAGAGCGCTTATTGTTGAAAAAAAGAAGGAACGGAAAGCTGTCCTCAAAGAAGAGGAAATGCTTCGCAAGCTGATCAGATCAGCGATCCTTGCAGAAGCAAAGAATACATCTATCCCTCACCGTTCTACAGGAATCAACGTGCTGGAGGATCTACTTAAGAAGATTATCCCACAGTTAGAGCCAGAGTATCGCAAACTAACAACCTCTGAGGAACAAAGGGATAGTTTTAGAGCACATATTATCTCTGCTGTGCAAAATACCCTTGCACCAACCAGAGCGACCGACGAGGCCGACGCAGAGCAAAACGAAAAGTTTATCGACGTAGAGCTTGAAGAAGTTGATCTAATGGAAGCGTATGAACTTGAAGAGGTTGAAATGGAAGTCGGTGGAGATGAAGGTATTGATATCGAGGTTGACGATGAAACTGAAGAGGGCGATGAAGAGGGCTTTATTGATATTGAAACCGATGGTGCTGGAGGACTAGAAGAACCAGAAGAACCTTCCGAAGAAGAGCAGTTCGGCCTTGAGGGAGAAGATGAAACTGGAAGAAACTTAGCTTTCGTTGCTTTCAACAAAATTGAAAAGTCTATTACTGAAGCATACGATACCCTATCTGATGATGAAGATAAAGAACTATTTTATGATTATCTCCTCACCAACTTAAAGCTTTACTTTGATAAGTTTGAGGAAGAACTTCAGGCAGATTTACCAGAGCCAACCACCACTGAATACGAGCAAGAAAAAGATAAACTCGATGCTGCACCCACTGAAGAAGAGGGTGAAGAAGGTGGTGAAGCTGAGGACACCGAAGGGGGTGATGACGAATTAGACCTCGAATTGTAATTGTTTTGTAAAAGTTCCGCATTTTTATTTTACAAGAACAACAAAATCTGGTAGCTTAATTAAACTACTAATGACCTGGGTAAAGAAAAAGAGAGAGTACAAGGGGGCGCTAACCAATTACTCTCTACTAAACAAACTGAGAAAAGAGAATAAGACTACTAATGAGTTTGAGATCATGGTTAGTAACTTATCTCTTGAAGAGCTTATAGGAATGAAGTTAGAGTTAGCTTCTAACTCAGCAGGTGGTTACTTATATGGACTACCACTTTGGAAATCAATTCCTGAAATTACTAGAGAAGCTTGTTTCAACTATGCTATCTCAGCTTGTAGAACTAAGAAAGAAGCTGCTAGACTTTTAGGAATTACTGTGGTATACTTACGGAAGTTATATGAAAGGTATGATACTGATAACTACTTTGGGCTAGATATAGATTCGACGGAGTAACAAAGAAACAAAAGTGCAAGTGACCAACGGTAACAAATGGTCTGACAATGTTACAAACCACAATTGCAAACGATAACGTTTACACCTCAGCTATCGCTGCTTGATAGCCAGGGTTCTTCAACACCCTGATAAACCAAGTTGAAGACAAGTGAGAGAACACTTTAAACTAAACCTCATTATCGTAACAGGCTAGATCGATATATTTTGTTAGTAAAGAAAAACTAACCAAACTTGTGAATGACTTTATTTTGGAGTTATTGCGGACAGGGGTGCGAATCCCCTCTGGTCCACCAATAGAAAGGAATCTAGCGCATATCACGCAGATTCCTTTCACTTTTTGATTGACAATAGAAAGATACTTTGGTACTATGAATACTATGAGTAATTGGAAGCCTTGGCTAATGCCACGAAACAATGTAGAAACTACTGTTGCCTCACCTCCATCTAATGCAGATGATTGTGATGTTAACGTTGTAGAAATGGAAGACAACAAAATCTTTTTCTATTCAGAGGTTGATCGTATGCACAACCTAGATCTGAATCGTTCTCTTGTTAGTCTTGCAAACAAACTTGAGTATCACCAGAATGTACTAGGAATAAAGGATGCAAAGATTGAACTTCATATTAACTCTTATGGTGGGTCAGTATTTGACGGATTTTCTTCTGTTGATTACATTCTCAACTCTAAGATTCCTGTAACCACTATCATCAACGGATGTGCTGCCTCTGCTGCTACTATTATGTCAGTGGTTGCGCCGGAGCGAAAGATGCACAAGCACTCTTATATGCTTATTCATCAGCTTTCCTCTGGTATGTGGGGTAAGTATCAAGAGATGAAGGATGAGATGGATAATTGCGATAGACTTATGGAAGCTATCAAGAAGATCTACGAAGAGCACACAAAGGTTCCAAAGAAGGAGATGGACAAGATCCTCAAGCACGACCTTTGGTGGGATGCTGATACTTGCCTCAAGTATGGACTCGTTGATGAGATCATATGATCACCGGCCCGGTAGCGGGCCTCTTACCCGCATTGGCTGGCTGGTGGTCAGAAGGCATCTTATAAGTGTTTTAGAGCAGGGTTCAATTCCCTGAGTGCGGACCAAAATAATACGCCCCGATAGCTCAGTCTGAATAGAGCATTGGACTTCTAATCCAACGGTCGTAGGTTTAAATCCTACTCGGGGCACTAAAAAGAACACTAGAGTTTCTAGTGTTCTTTTCTTTTTGGTATATCCTCTATTGATAGCATACCGTGATCGAATTCCCAATGACAGTTTCTACAAAGTACGAGGATATTGTGTTTAGAGTTTATCTCACCTAGTTTTGCACTCTCGTCAAAGTCAGATATCGCTTTTATATGACAAAATTCAACGTGTTTGTCATAGCCGCATTTCTGACAAGGATAACTCTTAAGCTCTTTATTCCAAGAACGAGCGAAATTTCTAACGTGGCTATTGACCCAAGAGCGGTGCTTTCCCCTCACGGAGCTTCTTTCGTGATACTCACGAAGAGTTTTTTCACGGTACATATCTCTGTCATATGTGCAATCGGGACAATTGATTTTTGAATTATGGCCTTCTGTTGCACAATAGAATTCTTTTTGGCAGTTGTTACATACTCTGGAAACAGGTGGATTCCTTTGTCTTCCAAGATTGTTGCTTTTAGCTGAACAAGATCTAGAACAGTAATGCTTTCCCGTTTTAGATTTTCTAACTTCCGAATTCTTCTTTTCAAATTCTATACTACAGTGACTACATTTTACTATCATATTAGTAAGTAGTATCGAACTTGCTTTTTGCTAGATATTATTATTTATTGTTCGACTCCCAAGGTTCAACCCTTAGCGTCTTTTTCTTTTAGAAGCTCTTCAATTTGTTTTGCAGATGCAGCAAGAGTAAGAATAGTTTCACCTATTTCAAAGTAGGGTGTTCTAACTCCTACCGGATCATCGTATACAAGACTGATAGCAAATACCATACCTACCAGTTCCCATCTATTTTGTCTTCTCACAACTACCATTGAACCGGAAGAACCTGGTCCAATATCCATATCAGAAATCATAATGTGCCCGTTGACGTGATCTCCGATAAAGAAACCTTCATTGAGAATAATGTTTGGAGGCATATAGCGATTGTAAGGAGTGCTTACATTCATTACTCGCTCGCCATACTTTAATTCTTTTTGTGCAATAGGTAATACCTTGTGAGGGATACGCTCAGTTTCTAACAAGCAAGTATCTGAATCATTATTTGCCGCTAAAGGCTCAGGGCTGGTTACTTCATATTCTTCACCACGAAAATCTTTGATGATGTAAACTCTCTCAACAGTAAACTCTTCTAAGAAAGGCATAACCTCAGCTTCCAGTATTTCTTCTGGATCTTTGATATCGCCACCGCAAAAGTGATTTGCTGTTAGCACAACCGATGCAGACTTTCCTGTTCGCATACTAATATGCTTTTCGATATGTACCCCGCTTGCAGTTCTCCCATCTGATACCTCGTTACACATTAGAGGATCTGGATTGTTTTTCACCTCTGGAGGTGCGGTGAGGCCAAACATCTCTTCCATAAAGGAAACATATTCTTGCCTATTCAGGCAAGCACGATAATTGGTTCGTTTGGTAAGGTTGATATAAGCGTGTCGAGGCGGCTCAAGGTTGGGCTTTTCCAACAATTTCATGTCTAAGCTGCCCGCACAGCTTGTAAGTGGCAACAAAGTTGCCAAAATAAATGCTCTCAATCTTCTCAACATACTATCAACCCTCTAAAATATATAGGGTATCAGATCTAAAACGGCAACATTTTGTCCTACCAATCTATTTACCTATGATAAACCCCGAGGTTTTATGGCAAAAAAGAAGATTTATGTATTAGACACGAGTGTATTTTTAACTGATTCATCCTCCGTATATTCATATAAGAACAACGACATTGTAGTTCCCTTGAAGGTGTTGGAAGAGATTGACAAACACAAGAAAAGACAAGATTTAGTAGGAGCAAACGCTAGAAGAAGCATCAAGATGTTTGATGATCTTCGGGTAAAAGGAAGCCTACAAGACGGCGTAAGATTAGCCAAGGGAAGAGGGGTGCTCACTGTGAGATCCGCTGGTCCTATAACAGAGCTTTTGCCGGAAGAGTATGTCCCTGGCGATCCAGATAACCAGATAATTTCGACGGCTCTACATACAAAACAGATACATCAAGATAGGACTGTCACGTTGGTATCCAGGGATATCAATATGAGGGTCAAGTCTGATGCACTTGGTCTAAAGAGTGAAGATTACACTATGGGCAAGGTGGTCAAGCAAGCCTCGGAGATTTTCACAGGTTTTAAAACTCACTTGGTTGACGATGAGATAATCCAGAGGTTCTATAATGGAGATAGAATCACGCTAGAACAAGATGAAGTTGCCCTTGCTCCTAATCAGTTTATTATGTTAGTGTCGAACTCCAACGATAAAAGAACTGCACTGGCCAGATTTTTTGATTACAATACCCCTCTTAAGCGTATCTATGGAGATTGGAAGCACGGGGTATGGGGAGTCGAGCCTAGAAACAAAGAGCAACAGTTTGCTTTTGAGTTGCTTATGGACCCCTGTGTGGAGATTGTATCTCTTGTGGGTAAAGCAGGCTCAGGAAAGACCCTGTGCGCTCTTGCAGCAGGTTTACAGCAGTTGAGTGTGCCGCTTGCAGCGAAGGGTAACAGTGGCCGCCAG
>Ga0208162_1000579_pt1 | contig 21005 bp, 11 predicted proteins | sample CB_VirMetaG_4_FD_184539 | JGI IMG/M metagenome (GOLD analysis project Ga0208162, IMG submission 184539) | Freshwater to marine saline gradient viral communities from Chesapeake Bay - CB_1508_1M Viral MetaG (SPAdes) (version 4) | ecosystem: Environmental > Aquatic > Marine > Coastal | place: USA... | reverse complement strand
GTGTCCTCGGACACGTAACTAGCGGTAAGGATACCGTTAAGTTCAACTACCGTTCTGAGTGCTGCTTGGTTACTCGTGCTGCCAACCAGCACGTTTTGATCGCTTCCTAAGACTACAAATAGGTAATCGGGAGGGGGAATACGCCTCCTCCCTTTTATCTCTTTTTTTAATTTTAATTACATTCAATATGACTACTCAAACCAAAAAGTCTCCAGAGAGACCTAAAAAAAATGTGGAGCAGAAGGCTTCAGCTAAAAAACCAATCAGAAGAAGCGAGCCTGTAAAGGTTCCGAAAGAATACAGGGCGGTAAGGGCCAAGGCTACGCTTTTACTGGATCAGAGGGGCCTTACTGTATACGACGAAAAAACGAACAGCATTCAGGAGATAAGATATTGCGAAAGCGAAAACTCTATTTTCAAGAAAGAACAAAGTGAGTACGCGGTAAAGAGCCCCATCATTTTTAGAATGGGTAGGCTGTTCGTGCGCCCCGATCAACCAAACTTGCTTAATTACCTAGATATTCACCCAGAAAACGTGAGCAACGGCGGCTCTACGTTCTACCTGGTGGACAAACAAAAAGACGTCAAAAAAGAGATTGAAGACGAGTTCTTGGTTAACGACGCAATTAACCTAATCAGAACAAAAGAGCTTGACGAGTTGCTCGCAGTCGCTTTGGCATACGGTATGAGTGTGGACCGACCTATCGCTGAAGTTAAGCACGATCTACTTCAAAAAGCCAAGAAATCACCGAAGGTGTTCATCGAGTCGTTCGACAACCCTGTCGTAGCGATGAAGTCTAAGATCCGCCAGGCCATCTCCTATCAGATCATCAAGGCTGATCGAGACGCTATCAAGTGGTTCGACACCAACAAGCATATTATATCAGTTCCTGCGGGACAAGACCCCGTTGACGTTTTCGTGCGTTACTGCATGACAGAAGCGGCTGCCCCCGTCGTCGCTGAGATTGAGCGTCAGCTGGATTGATTTCTACATATATACGGTTGAAAGGGCCTCCAAACGGGGGCTTTTTCTTTTTCGTATATTTGCTTCATGGCACAAGCATACGGAGCTAGCGTACAAACAGTATACAATACCTTGCAGGACCTTACTAATAAGGACCAGCAAGGATTCATTACTGAGCTTGAGTTTAACAGGTTCGCACCAATAGCTCAACTAAACATCTACAATAGGTTTTTTGATGAGTTGAAAGACTCTAACAGGATGTCTCGTGCTGGGTTCAATCCAGTCAGAGATAAGCAAAGAACCAAAAGAATTCTTGAGGACCTTTCATACTTTTCAAAAAGAGCCTCGGTAAATAAGAACAGCACTATTAGCGCTTTTGAAAAACCTACAGACCTATCTAGGATAATTAGTATTCAAACTTTTGGTGACATTCTGTTAGAGCAGTCCACTAAAAGGCCAATTGAGATCTGTTACGACGAAGAAAAAATTGAAAGAATACTTACTAATAATCTTAGCGCTCCGTCTGAAGAGTTTCCTGTAGCTTTAGTTTCTAACCACATACATGTCTTTCCTACCATAATCAAAAAGATTGATATTAGGTATTACAAGCACCCAGGGTCAAGAGGTGTAGACGGATCTAGAAACAACGAGTCGTTGCCTCCCATCTACGACACAAACTCCAATACATACAGGGATTTTGAGCTTCCTCAGCACTACGTTTCAGATTTGGTGTATGAGATTGGGAAGATGGCTGGCCTAAACCTCAGAGACGCAGACGTAATAAAGGCGACTGGTGAGGAAATGACATTTAGACAACAAGCAGAGACATTCTAATGGCTAGAAACACAGTACCACTCAATCAAATTATTAGCGACTTTATCATTACTGTTGCTGAAGACGACTATGCTGGAACTGCTTCTGATGTCCAGTTAAGAACTCATGCTCTCCGAGGAATCAGAGAGATGGGGTTTGATATGTCTAAAAAAATACGTTCTATTAAGATTGCTGTAGACTCAGCAACCAACACCGTTGAGTTGCCAGACGACTATGTGGATTGGAGCAAGGTCGGCGTTGTCGGTTCCGATGGGATTGTGTACGTGCTTGGCGAAAACAAGAACGTGAACTACTCTCAGGCTTACGCTGATCAAAACGGGAATAAAGTTGGGACGGCGGCGCAGGCTGTTGATAGTGACGGCGATGGCGTGTACGACAGGATCGACTCGAAGACCGCTACAAGTAGCGGCTCACCAGCGAGCTCGGATGACGTTACCCAAGGGTTCAACTCATATATCTTCCGAAACTACGTCTACGGGGCCTCAAATGGGCTGTACGGGATAGGCGGAGGACACCTCTACGGCAACTTCAGAGTAAACCTCGATCAGAACAGAATAGAGCTTGAGCTTAACGATCAGATTGAAGAGGTCGTTATTGAGTACGTAGCTGATGAGGCTAGGTCTAAAAACCCTTCTGTTCATGTGTACCTCGAAGAGGCTTTGATGTCTTACATGTACTACAAGATCATTGAGCGTAAGGCATCGGTTCCTGCAAACGAAAAAGCAAGAGCCAGACAGGAATACTACAACGAAAGAAGAAAAGCGAACGCTAGAATCAAGTCGTTCGGAAAAGAAGAAGCACTGAGAACTATTAGAAAGAACTACAAGCAATCTCCTAAGTTCTAATGACTGTTGACAAGATAAAACTTAGAGCCCTTGCCAAAGACAGGGATGAACGTTTCTTTGAGGAAGGAGATTACTTGGATGCTCTTAACGTAGTTACTAGCGGCACGGGTAACTCTACCGAAGGCACAATTAAGAACGTAAAGGGGACTCTTCCTGGCACTCCGTTAACAGTTGGAGATACTTTTCCTACTGAAGCGGCAAGAGTTATTGGAAGTGTGTCTGATCCGTCTAGAGGATACATCTACTTTTTTGTTTGGTCTACAACCAGCACCAATCATGCTATATACAGATACAAGTCTCTAAATGACACCTATGAGATTGTACTGAAGAGCTCTGTGCTCGCTTTCCAGCAGTACAGCTTTGTAAATGTAGAGATTATAAACTCCGAGTTTAGAAAAGACCAAGACAGGGAGACCATCCTGTACTTTACGGATAACATAAACCCTCCTAGAAAAATCAACGTAGATAGAGCTATTGAAGATAACAACTTTATTGGCTATACTAACGATCAGATATTTGAGATTCTTTCCGTAGCTAAAACCCCTTGTGTTTTTCCTCCAACCGTTACGCTTGATACCGACGCTGGGAAAACAACAAACGACTTGCTTGGTAAGTCTTTTCAGTTTGCTACTCAGTTTATCTACAAGGACGGAGAAAGATCTGCTTTGTCTCCTCACTCTGAGATAACGTACTGCCGATATATGACCCTTCAGGGCATAAATAGCGCGTCAATAACTCAAGAGACCATACAGGCTGAAAACAGGGCGTTGATAAACACTAGGTGGGTAGACCTTGCTGCTAACTTTGAGTACAATCAGGCAGATGTGGACAAGATGGTTGTTTATGGAAGAGTCAACAACACATCTGCTTGGTTTATCATTGATGAGTTTGACCCCGCTGAAGACTTAGTTAAGCCAGACCCACATAATAACGCGCAAAGCTTTACGTACTACACGGTAGCAAACGGGATATACAGGTTCTATAACGACGGTCTTTATCCGTATCAATCGGGTGAAGTAACAGACAGAGTATACGATGACGTGCCTCAAAAGGCTACTAGCCAGGCAATTGTCGGAAACAGACTAATGTACGCTAGCCCAAATTCTGGCTATGGGAATGTTGAAGCAACCGCTTCGTTTACAATCACACACAACACGGAGCCTAGTACGGGATCTTACTTTAGTGAAGCCACAAACGATGTCAGCAACATTCAGCATGAGAGCATAGGCGGAACGACTTCAAGTGCTAATGGTTGGTTTGCAGTAGGCGGTGTTAACTTGCCAGAAACGCTAAACGCTGGAACTGAGCTTACTGTAAACGTTGATTACAAGCCAAGCGATTTTGCTGTTTATGGTGTTTATGATCACGATAATGATTCCTTCGCAACAGACAATCCAGTCTTCAGGGTTGTTACAGACGAGGGTGGAACAGAAAAAACATATTATTGCGGGAAAATAGATACGTCTGGTCCAGCAACTGGAACTCCACTCCAATCTTATTATGACGGGGCCGTTCAGATCCCAGCCGACGGCCAGGACGCATACGTAAATTGGGCTAACCTTAGTGCCTCTATAACGGTTACCGTAGACACAGATAGAGCCACTTATTTGGCTGCTCTTATTACCGAGCTTGAGACAAAAACTTTAAACTACGAATACACTAGGGGGGACGGCTCTATAGCGCTAGAACTAAAAAACACAGTTGACGGTTCTTCAAACACTCATACCTTATTTACTAAAAGGCTCTCATGGGATGTTGTTTTCGATGTTGTGTTAGAGGACAGTGGGAACTATATTTCTGGTCAAACTGGAACCGATGACGTCTTAGTGTTTTACCCTAAGCCTGGAAATTTCTCTATACCCACTGGAACCTTATCTGAAGAGAATACGGCTAGCGGCTTACTCTCTGGTGGTGCTGCTCCGTACACATCTATTAGGGTCGGCTCTTCTGGGTACAACTTTATTTCTGGTTCTATAACGGCTGCGGAAGATTTCTTTAGAGGATATACGGATGAGGCCACCCCAGATTACATCCCTACCTTGCAAAACGGAGTAAACGTAGGGGATGAGATAAAAGACAAATGGGGGACCTACACCTTGTCTCCGCAGACAACAGGAGCTAAAGACGAGCAGTTTACAGCACTGCCAACTACGGTTAGGAGAACGTTTAAGTCTGGGTCTGCACACGATATAGGGGTGGTTTATTTTGATAGGCACGGCAGACCAGGGTATGTCAATGAACTCGGAAGCGTATATGTTCCGCCATTTTCTAGCGGTAGAGCCAACGGAGCTACAGATATTCAGGTTAATATTACGTCAGATCCTCCAGAATGGGCTACATCATTCCAGTATGTCTATCCAGGAATGGGGTCCTGGGAGAGGTTTGAGACGTATACTGTTGGTGGTGCTTTTCAGTACACTGGCTCCGACCCGTATAACGATCCGATATACATTAGTTTAAATACGCTAAGTCAGTTTCAGTCTGAAAAGGGCGCTTTAAAAGACTATAGCTTCACGGCTGGCGATAGGCTAAGAATTGTCAACTACAGAAACGAAGACAACTCGGCTTTGGTTTATCCGCCAGAAGAAATAATTTTTGACGTTGTTGGCGTAGAAGTGTTTGCAACGGCTCAAGATTTTATTGAATATACCGCACCTCCAGACACGGCATCTGAAGTCAATCATTCTGGAACTTTTCTTAAGATACTCAGAATAGGCGCTGGAACAGAAAACCAAGAGTTTGATGGAACCGCTGACAACTATTGGAAAAACCAAACTCTAGTTGAGATACTAACCCCAAAAGAACAGGTAGAAACTAAGGTTTACTACGAGATAGGAACAGCCTATGCTATTGCTGATCACGGAAGCGCTCAGTTGCTGAGCGAAGGAGACGTCCATTTTAGACCTATGTCCCTGCTTGTGCCTAATTATGAGGCTGGTGCTACTGATGCGTTTCAGGCTAACAACTATGCTGACTGGACCTACATAGCTAGAAGCGTTGAGTCCATGGATTTCTCTGACTTCGTTTCTTCTAGATGCTGGAGTAAAGGCAGGGCGCACGTCAAATACGAACGTGCCGCTAACATTACGTACTACAACAGAATAGCGTATAGCGAAGAGTACGGAGATGACATAGGCTATCTTACTATGTCGTCATTTAACCCAGCGGCATACTCATACAAGAACTTCCCTAAAAAGCACGGGGCAATCAACTTTGTTGGGAATCTAAACCAAAACTTAGTAGCCCTCCAAGAAAATAAACTGTCTATTGTTCCAGTAAACAGAAATGTTATTGAGTACGCTGACGGTGATTCAAACATCACTGTAAATCAAGAGGTGTTTGGAAGTGTACAGGAGTCTAACGGAGATTTTGGTTGCGGTAACGATCAGTCTTCTGTGCTCATTCAAGACGGCTTTATCTTCTTCGCAGACAGATCAAGACAGAAGATACTTATGAGCAACGGTTCTGAAATGATTCCGATCTCAGACATTGAGATGTCGTCGTACTTCGAGGATGAGTTTGACGGGCTGGCAAATGCCAACATTGGGGCAAACAGAATAGTCAGTGGTTACGATCCAGAGGAGAACATGTACTACGTTACTATGGAGCCACGGGGTTACGACCCAGACAACACGCAAGGTAGCGGTCCATACGCTGGGACGACAGTTGGCTACTCTTTAGGGGATAAACGATGGATAAGCAGGTACAGCTTCTTACCTTCGAATTACGCTAACATTGACAATAAGATGCTGTCTTGCAGTTACTACAATGTGGGGCCCTCTCTGTTTTGGGTTCATAATGGGACGGGACAGGACGAATACAACACATTCTACAATACAGCATATGAATCAACTATTACTGTTGTTTCTAAGCTATCTCCATCAAACGTAAAGGTATTCAATGCGGTTTCTTACGAAGGTCAAAACCTAGCTACCAATGGGGTAGGGTTATGGTCGATTGCAGCGGGCGATATAAATACCAATTTGGGCTTAATAAGCGGAAGCGTGTCGTTTACTGAAAAAGAAGGCTCGCTTTACTCTAAGATGCCTAGAAGCACAGTCGGGGGTGCTGGAGATTCACAGTATATAAACCTGGGTGATCTCACATTCGTTACTGGATCGACATCCCCAATTTACACTGCACCTCTTAATCTGTCTGCTCTTCCGCTTCCGCTAAACAAGTCTATCTCGTTGCTTGTGATGACTGGTCCACCGCCCGAGATTTACACAGGTGTTGTGATAGACAGCATTGTAGCAAACACGATTACATTTGACTTTAGCGGCGCGGTTCCATCTCTGGCCGTCGACTACCTTGATGGCTTGCAGGTTTATGTTGGTTTAGACGCTTCTGAGAACGGAGACAGCATCAGAGGAAACTGGTGTCAAATGAAGTTCACTATGGGTACTGCGGCAGCTGCGCGAGAAGAAAGAGAACTGTATTGTATTAACACACACTTGGCTGATTCTAAGCTGCATCACCCGAAAGGCCAACAATAACTATATTTGCATTATGGCTAAACAGAAAATAAAAAGACCGATCATCTCCAACAAAGCTATCAGTGATATCTTAAACTCTGGAGCTCTTCGTGACGCGCTTGACTTCGAGAAGAAGTATCTCCCAGAAGACAGCGTATACAGAGCAGATCAAACAAGAATAAACGACGCTATCTCTAACCTTACTAGAGAGCGATTCCCTGAATTTGAGAAAGCACGTATGTCGGCTTCTGGGCAGTTCCTAGCGAACGAGTCCAAGAGAAACCTGGTAGAAGGAGAGCAGCGAGAAGCAAAGAGAAACTTTCTTGGCGCTCTCCGAGCTGCTGGAAAAACAAAAGGAGGTCTCAGAGGGTTGGCTAGCCTTTTAGGTAAGCAGTCAGATATTGAAAGTAAAATCGCAGCTGGAGGCAGAAGAGACCAAAGAACAGCAGCTCAAGCAGCTCAACAGGAGCAAAGAACGGTTTCAGACTACAACAGAAGCTTGGGTGATCAGGCGAAGATCTACGACTTTATGAAGAAGAGAGACGTTGATGCTCTTGAGAGTGAGAGGACGAGAGTTAAAGGTCTTTACGGTGATACCAGAGCTAGAAAGATGGCGGACATTATGGCTATCATCAACAAGAGAAGAGGTCAAAACGCTAGCCAAACTTCAAAAATAAACACTACAACTAATCTTACTCCAGGCGCTCAAGGTGCTCAGACAACAAACAGCCTTGGTGTTGGTAAATCAACCATCAATCAACTAGCTAGTTATGGACCAAATAGCGGGCAGTTGAATGTTCCTGGAGCTACTGGTGGTGCTCGTACTCCACAACAGCAGGCACAGCAGCTTTGGCAAGTCCTTCAAAGCCTGACTAATCAGAACACAGGTCCAGGAATACCATACCGTCCGCAGGTCGGACCTGTGGCCCCTATCACTCCTTTGTATCCTCCTGGTACCTTTACAACACCCTAAACGCCCTTAAGAAATGGCAAGTCAAGATAAAGGAGGTATATTTTACAACCAAGAGGTTGAGAACGTATTAGGTACTGTTCACAACGACCTATTGGCTGCTCAGAACAGGGCTAGAGCCGATCAGCAAGCCATTCTCGACGAGCAAGCTGCGCTAGAAAAAGCAGTTAACGATGAGAGGGCTAAAGCAACAAAGGAGCAGCTTGAGGCCGAGCGCAAGCTTGCAGAGCAAAAGCAAAAGGATTTAGCGGCTTTAAGAGCTGATTTACCTACTTTGACTGGCGCTATGTGGGGAGGTCAAGGTCAAGCCTTAAGGAAAAGCGCAAACTACATTAAAAACAACCTAGACACAGGTGACAACTTGATTGAGACCATAGGGATTGAAAAGCTTGAATACGTAATCAAACAGATAGAGGAAGCGGCCAAGGCGATGCAGCAAAGTTACAAGACGACCTATCAAACAGGGTTCGATAACAACATGTCGTACAACAACAGAGGGGAAGGTGACAAGGACTATTATGACTTTGATGACAACAGATGGCTGGATGTTCAAAATGACTTAAACGCTCCAGACCAGTTCAACCCTACCATAAACCTTCAGACGGGTGAATTGGACTTTGGTGGAGGCATGTCAATTCAAGATTGGGTAACAGGTCAGTCTCAAAGAAACATCAGTATGGTTGAGGCTTACAAGGCTCAGGGATATGCTCCAACTGCAAATAAAGCCTGGGATCTTGATGGGAGACCTTACTTAAGCGGAACTAGGGCTTATATGCAAGAAAGAGTAGCTCAAGCGCTAGACACTGTACCTCAAGAAATTAACGGCACTTTACGCTACCATCCATGGCAGCTAACAGCCATGGATGAACACTATGCTATGTATGTAGCTGAACAACAGGCTAATAACGAGGCCGTTATGGATCGTGAAAGATTCTATGACTCTGGACCCGCAGCAGAAATAAACAGGCAGAACGCTTACGATGGTTTTGAGCAGAGATGGATGGAGATATTTGACAGAGAGCAAAGGAATAAAAACAGAAAGAAGAGTAGTGGTAGTAGTGGTAGCAATAGCGGTGTAAACGCTCAAGACTTTATCGATACCGCTACTATCGGCCAAATGCAAGAAAACGACGCCGTAAAGAAGACGCTCTATCAGAACTTCTACAACACTCAGATGGACCCACCGTTTGGGTACAACACGGCAGACTTTGATGAGTTTTACGGTATCAAAGGGTTGACATCTAATCTTGGATTACCGATTGACCTGACTGGCAATCCTACGGAGCTCGCCTTCTTTAATATCGTTCCTGGAGACCCTTCTATCTCAGTCGAAGCAGCAGCTCTATCCAAAGAGGGTAATATGTTCGTAGCCTACAAGGGTCGGATAAACACGTCTGATCCAGCAGAGGTTAGGCTAAACGACGACATCATGAATAGCCTCGGTATTCAGGACATAAAACAGGACAAGCGACCTGACATCACTGCTGACATTAGAGTCATTCCGTTTGGAAGCAGACAATGGAAGAATATCGTTATTGAAGCTGGAAAGAGGGTGGCAAGGCTGAAGACGGATAGAACTGCGCTGAAAAAAGCCTTTAAGGACATCAGAGGAAATGACGAGGCTGTTTATTTCTACGTGGGTATGATGGCTTTCTCCAATCAAACCAACAGCCTATTCATGGAAGAGATCAGGGCGGACCTTAAGGCTGACGGGTTGACTGAAGCTGAAATAGACTCAATCGCTACGCTCGCAACGCCTTAAGAGATATTTTCGTAAATTTGCTGTATGGCAAACAATCTCATCGAAGAACAGATTCTTAAAGGTAGGGGTCGAATTTCGCTTTTAGCAGACGGTCACGACATCGAAGAAATAAACGAGTCGTTAGAGACCATTGAAAAAAAAAATCCCAGTCTAGCCGAAGACAATATTGGAGCAACAGCCCCATATCCAGCAGACGATTCGGGATCCACCTTGGAAGCTGGTTCTTCGGGCTCGTCATCAACTAGCGAACCGACTACAAGGGTAGGCAGGTTTTTTGCTGAGCCTCAAATGGATCAAGAAGAGGAAAGCATACCCCTTCCGACCCCGATGGATACATCCTTAAGAAAGGAAATTCCAGGACTTCCTGATAGCACACCTAGAACTCTTGAGGGTGTTTTACAGGATAAGTTTGGAGACGACCCAAATTTAGATCTGTCAAGCCCTGAAAAAACTCTAGAAGCAGCAGCGCGGCTTACCCCTGAAGAAGCTGATTATTTCTATAGTTCTTTTCTTGATTTGGCTTTTCAGTTGAGGCTAAATGAAGACCAAGAGTATCAAAACCGTTTGGCTAAAATCAATGGTGAGATAGCTGATGTTGAAGAAAGACTAAAAGCTAATAATTACAGAAACGATGACATAGTTCGAGGAGCATGGGCATCACCATACACTCAAAATGCTTTTTATCAAGGTGCATGGACCGCTGTAGATAAAAGAAATCAAGACGAACAGCTAAAGGAATCATTGAAGCTAGACAGGGATCTAATGATTACCACAACAAAAGCAAGAATGTTAGCTGACGATGTAGAAGAAGCTTACAGGCTTGTTACCAAAGAGCCTGAAAAATATCAAAGCATTCCTGTTCATAAGTGGCCGATCTCTTTGATCAATAAATCCAGAAAGGATGTAGAAACCAAAGAGTGGTTAGACTGGGCTTCAAAGATGCATTCTATAGAGGAAGACGTGTACAATAACGGCCAAGGACTCTTACTTGATATCGATCAGGATGGATATGTTGGATATCCTAGCAAAGCAAGAGACTTTGGCGTGAGTGTTGGTCTTGCCGTATTAACGGCTTTTGACATGATTGTCTATGTTCAAGAAGCGGTCGTTGAAGGTGGGATTGATATCGGTGGTCAGCTTGTTGGAGATCCGAGGACAGGAAGAACCCTTAAGGATGTATACCGTGACAATGAAGTCGAGTATAGTCCTTTTAACTGGTACGCGAAGCGGAGCACAGAGATTAGAAACGAGTTAAATGCCAAAAAGAGTGTAGAAATCAACCCTTGGGAAGAGCAGTACCTAATGGGCGAAGCTGGAATATTAGACGGTTTAGTTAATTACGAAAATGTTTTAAGCATGGTAGAAAGCTCCCCGTATTTCGCGGTGGCAGCTGGAACATTTGCCGTTACTAAAGATCCCCTCATATCCGCTGGAGCGATGGCTACCGTCTCCTCCGCTGTGGAACTTCATTATGCTAAACAAAATGCAGCTTTTGACACATTTTACGTAGGGGGAGAAAAATTAGACCCTGTAAAAGATGCAGATAAATTAAAGGAAATTCAAGCTAATTATGACGAGGGGCTTAGGCCGATGAACGGAGACGTCATATACCTAAGTGATGGCACTCAGGTTAAAGTGGAGACGAACGACATAATGAGATATGGCTATTCGTTTGGACAGGGTGTTGCTGAGGCTGTCCCAGAAGTAGTCGGGTTAGGGCTTCTAGCTAAGTTTAGTCGTAGTTTTAAGGGTGGAGCTAAGAGTCCATTAAAGAACTATATCAGAGGGCTTTTTGCTTCTGCTGGTTTTGGAATGACAGAAGAAGGTCTTGAAGAGGCAGCAACGGCTGTTTCATCAGCTTGGCTCGACCAGCAGTTTCTTAATGAGCAGCTATCCCCCAAAGAGTATGTAATGAGAGTGGTTAGAGAGACTGGGGCTGGGATGATGGGAGGTTTTTTTCTAGGTCCAACCATGTATGGAGGCTACAAGGCTAAAGAACTTTATGACATTGGAGGCGGTATTCCAGGAACAACAGGTTTTGCGGATAGGATTCGCAGAGGGTTTGAAGCGAATGCAATGATTTATGACGCTTATGCAAGCGGTAAGTTTGGAATACCGTCAGAAAGTGTAGAGAAGGCCGCTGAAAAGGTTGAAAAACTAAGGAAAGAAAAAGCTGATCCTGAATTTATAAGAGAGGCGGAGGCTAAACTACGTGAAGAGCTTCTTAAGAATTCTTCAGACAAAGAACAAAACGCAAAACTACTTGATGATTTGTTTAACGCTGGGCTCACGGATGAGGCAATTAAAATAATGGCGCTAGCTCACGACTTAAGAGTGGCAAAAGAAATGGGGCCTAGACCTCTAGACTCACGAACTGTTTCGCTTCTCCCTGATGTTAATCAACTAAAGACAGATTTAGACAACGCTATCAAGGAGGCGAGAAAAGCTCTTGAAGGCCAAGTAAGGTCAACTGAAAATCTAGACGAATTCGAGGCTCAAGCTTTAACTATAGCTACTGAGGCCACAGAAGCAATGGAGTCATGGGTTGATGAGTTCGGAGATCAAATAGCTTCTGAGTTAGGGACTACTAAAGAAGACGTTAAAAACTTTTTGCTAGGTCCAGGAAGGGGTGGTTTTGCCACTTTAGGTTCTGCTATGACTGCCGCAAAAGAGACTGGAGGAACTGTAAAGATATTTGGATCATTAGATGAATACGTAGAGGCCGTTCCTGAAGGCAAAAGAGCAGACCGAAGAAGGAGTTTAGCTCAATTTGTTCCAGTTGAAAATGCGGATGGGACCACTTCATTTGAAATCCACCTATCTCCAAACGCTTCTGTCGCAGATGTGTTTGAAGAAGTGATTCATAGCGATATAAAGAAAGAGGGGTACAGCGAAGAGGAACTCGAAGCAATGGCAAAAGAGCTTCTTGAGCACGAGAACGAAAACGTTAAGCGGGTTGCTAAAGATGCCAACGAAACCTATGATGGAGACCCAGAAGAGATAGTAGCTCAGGTGTTGAGAGAAAACATTAATGCAAAATATGAAAACGCTGGACTCCAAAAATTAAGTAAAAGCATATCTAAAAACTACGGAGAAACACAACTTAATCAAATCTTGTTTGATCGGAAGCCTAGCGATTTGGCGCAAGCAATTCGAGAGTACAGACAGCTAGAGCGGATGATGGTTACCGCTGGTATAAACGATCTGGCTAGAAGGACATCCAGTATAGAAAGTTTGAATTCTAAAAAGTTCATTGATGCTGTTGACGAACTTGGCTTTGACTTAAATTCAATGACATTTGACCAGCTAGATGAGCTAGAAAAACACCTCAATGCTCAACCTGGTATAGATATGTGGTCTTTAGGGTCGGTTTCTAGCTCCAAACTAAATGTCCGAAATCCAAACAAAGCATATAAGTTTGAAGACCCTCAGATGTACAAAGCACTCAGGGCTATTAAACTGCCTAATGGACAAAGCCTGTTGACAGAGGCTGGATATTTGCGTGATAATCTTGCTGTAATTTTAATGCGTCTTGACAACACTGGAAATTTAGAATTAGAATTTCAGGGAAAAAAGATTAAGATTAAGGGAGGGGTCGATATGGAGAAAGAAATGAGCATGGACCCATCTAAGCCAGTGCTGATCGCTTCTACAAACGCCGCCACAGCTTCCAGGTTTGAAAGAGCGCTTCGAGAGCTAGCGGGAGATTACGGGTACGTAATGGCCCTTTACGCCCCTATGGGTCAAGATGCAGTAAAAACTAGTGAGACTTATTTCACCTACGCGCTTAACGATATATACAACAGCCTAGCGCAAGGCGGTAAGAGAACAAAGAATGTGGGTAGCGCACTAGTGAGTGCTCTTAGCGGTTATGCTAATGACGCCGTAAGGTGGTCGGTACAATGGAGAGATGAGGTTTATTCCAAAGACGGAAAGAAAAAAACTGTAGGAAGAACAAAGTTTTTTGACACTCAAGAAGAAGCGTTAGCCCATAGGGATGAGTTGATCAAAGAATCTAATGCTAGCAGGGAGGCAGCGCAAGGCGTAGAAAAACCAAAAGATACTATTTGGGTATTGCCCGATGAGAACAATGAACTTGGATATAACTTCATAATTAGAGATGGGAAGCAGTCTAATGCGGGATTCTTTTATGCTTTAAGCGAGCTTGAAAAAGCCATTGAAAGAGGTAAAGGAACCGAGATCGCTAATCGAGTTCAAGAAGTTTTAAAAGGCTTAATCGACAACGAAAAAATATATAGATCTGCTTGGATTAACAAAGACGTTAGAAAAGACATAATAGCATCTTTAGAGAAGTCATTAGGGCTAGATATAAACAAATACTTAGAAGCTGTTAGCTCCGAAGCGTTTACAGATAAAGACGGAAATATTATTCCTATAAAGGATTATGAGCAAAAAATTTCCCACCTTATGATTGGTCAGTTGGCCCCACTGACAGAAGACAAAGATGCAACTTATATTGATGTCTTTTCTGGTGAAAGGACTCAGTATGAGGTAGGGATTCCATTCCTGCCTGGAACCGTTACGTTTGAGCAATTTGTTGACGAGAGTGGTAACCCAAGATTTTTAGACCCTGCAATGTTCTTTGATGAAGCCAAACTAAATAAACCAAAAGCTTATCAAAATGAAATCATAGAGAAGTTTATTATGAGCGAAAGAGTGAAGCCAGAAGGACAAGAAAAGGAATCTCGCTTAAGAGTAGGTAGTGTTCTTCTTCCAGAGGGTAAGTTCACAATGAATTGGTATGAAATAAAGAATGTTGGACACAAAGGCACACGTACAGAATACGTGTCTCACGAAAAAGAATTTAATGACGGGTGGCATTTCTGGAACTGGTGGGTTTGGTATACTGGAAACGCAGATCCAGCCACAATGCGGAAGGTCAGCGGTTGGTATTTTAGAGATGAAAATCTCGATAGGATGTACCTTGAGGCAGACAAAATTCCTAAAAAGAGACCAGAAAAGTATCAATGGAAAGAGCCAGGTTATAAATCATGGGAACAAAAGAGCCTTGAGAAAAACATGAGGCTGAAGGAGCAAGCCACGTTAAAGGCCATAAAAGATGAACAGGAGTATGACGAAGCGAAGAGGCAGTTAGACATAAAGCTTGGTGACACGAAGCTCACGTATAACCTACTCGATCAATATGTTGGTCCAAGCCGAGAGTTTGCTGTAGATAATAGTTTTTATGCGAGAAGATCAGCCGATTATGTTCGGACTGCTGAGAAGCTGGGCGACATCATGCTTGGCATTAACGAGATGTCAGAAGGCGACATCACTTCTTGGTATCCGAAAACATACGATTTAGCCAACAACTCTCTTGACGCTTATTCTAAAGATCATACGTTAGTCGAAGTTGCGTTCAAAGAAATTCAAGGAGACAGGGCTACCATCCATGATGTTCGAGGTTGGCTACAGCGATACGCAAGGTTTGAGAACGAAACAGATGCGCTGGTCCACACCGTTCAAAAAACAGCTGATGGATTTAGAGTTTCCGTGGGGCTAAACGTTCACAACTCTGTTATTGACGAGTTAGGACAAGCATATGATTTTTCAAAGGGGTATAGGAGCTTCCATGAAATGCAAGACCTTATCTACGATTCTCAGAACGGAGTATACGGAGAACCAAGGGATTATACAGAGGAAAAATCTTCTCGTATTTTACCTAACAGATACTACGACCTGAAGGGTCAGATCGGAGCGTGGCCTGCATTTAGCAAGTGGGCCTATGGGTTCTTCGTTAACGACAAGAAGCCTATTCTGGATATCCAGCAAGAAATCTTAGATGAGTACGGAGCGATCCCGCAGGAGTACAACTTCGAAGAGATAGAACAGCTTATGTATGGTCGTACACGATTCGCCATGGAGAACCTTGACGAAAAAATGCAGACCGCTAAGACATTTATGCTGGACAACAACATATCTCACATTGATCTGAGTCAGTTCATGTATGCTCTTCACGCTCAGGAGAGAAACAAAAAGATCATGAAGACTAGGCCAGACATGGAGAACGGATCTGGTATGTATAGTGAAGACGCCGCTGAAATAATCAGGCAGTTAGATTCTCCTAAGATGCGTCAAGCAGCTAAATTCTTCTACGACATTCTGGATGATACGAGAGAAACTATGCTAGAGTACGGTCTTGAAACTCCAGAGCGTATTGCTGCATGGACCGATATGTATCAGAACTACGTACCTCTGCAAGGATTTGCTGAAGATGAAATGGACCCGAATACTAATACCTATCCAAGTGGAGGCGCTGGAATGGGGATATTCGGAAGTAAAGTGAGGGCGGCATACGGTAGAGAGTCCGAGGCCGCTAACGTACTGGCAAACATCATCATGCAAAATGCACTCGTGCATCAGCAAGCAGAGAAGAACAGAGTAGTGACATCGCTTCACGGTCTATTCTCTGCGTTCGATACCGATCAGGCTACCATTGTTAACATGGAGACTCCGCTAACTAAAATTGATCAGAACGGAGATCAGGTTGCAATGACCATGCTTGAAATGCAGGCAGACCCACACACAGTTCCAGTTAGAATAAACGGTAAGCAAGAGTTTGTTTGGTTCAAAGACCCTTACTACGCTCAGTTGCTTAACGGCGCTACGAAAGAAGAGATGAACACGTTCATGCGTGTTATGCGAATCCCAGTGCAATTCCTTAGAGGTGTTTACACTCAATGGAACCCTGAATTCTTCGTACCTAACTTCAGCCGAGATATTCACGGCGCTGTATACAATGCATCATCAGACTTGGAGCAGGGAAAGCTCGAAGGCGTTGAGATGAAAGGATTTAAGAGGGAGATGGTTTCTAACACCTTCTCTACGTTGAAAGTGCTGTTAAACGAAGCGGCCCTCGGTAGAGAAATGGAGCCAGAAATGCAGGGGTGGTACAGTGAATGGAAAGAAGACGGAGGTCAGACTGGATGGAACTACATCAAGGACATCAGCCAGATAATGAATGAGTTGTCAACCGACTCATCCGACTTGAGTGCTGGTCAGAAGGCGGGTGCTAAAATATTTGAATCGGCTCAGAGTACATTGCAGTTTGTAGAAGGCGTAAACGACGCATTCGAGAACAGCATAAGGCTATCTGCATATATCACTGCGAGAAAGAGAGGAGCCTCTAGACAGCAGGCTGCTGTGTTCTCTAAGAACATAACTGTAAACTTTAACAGACAAGGAGAGGCAGGTCCAGCGATCAACACGATGTACCTCTTCTTTAACGCTGCTGTTCAGGGTACAGCTAGAACGGGCAGGTCTCTCATTACACCAAAGACGATTGTTGATGAGAACGGAAAAGAGACGAAGGTTATGTCTGACACGCAAAAGATAGCCGCGTGGATGGCTGGATTCTCTGCCATGTTGACGATGGTAAACTTAGCGGTTAGTGGTGATGACCCAGACGATGGAGTTTCTTGGTATGACAAAATTCCAGACTACGAGAAGCAGAGAAACATGATAATCTGTTACGGTCCCAACCGAGACGATTTCATTAAGATTCCTCTCCCTTACGGATTTAATTTGGTTAATAACGTAGGTAGCACTACGGTAGAAGCGGCTACTGGGCATAGGAGCATTGATGAGGCACTTATGTTTATGGCTGGATCAACAATATCTTCTACATCTCCAATTACCATTGGGGGTGATCCTAGCGACCCTGTTGATATGGCGATTAGAACAACCGCACCAACAGTAGCTCAGGTTCCTCTGGATATCGCTATGAATAAGAGTTCGTTTAGCGGAGCTCCTGTGACCAAGACACAAAGCCCATACGGACCGCCGAAGCCAGAATCTGAAATGATGATGAGGTCTCCAGAGTGGCTGCAACAGATTGCTAGAGATCTCAACTATGAGACTGGCGGATCTGAGTTTGTTCCTGGAACTGTAGACATCAACTTCGATCCTATGGTGTACGCCTTGGATCAGTACGGAGGTGGTCCTTTGAGTATCATCACCGATATGTTTAACATAACAGAGCAAGTAGTTGCAAATGTTGGAGCTGGGGTTGAGAACGCTATTGATAACAGAAGCATTAGAGAGCTTGCGGTAAACCCACTCGAAAACATAAAAGCTAAGGATATACCGATTGCTGGAGTTACTTCAACCGAAGCTAGCGAGTATTACGACTTCAATGAGTTCTACGACAATAGAGATATTGTAGAACAGCTTTACAAAGAGTTGAGGGAGGTTCAGGAAACTGGGCAGGTAATTCAAGAGGAGCCAGGCAGATACAACGGTATTCAAATCCTAAAAGAACAATTAAAAGAAACAGACAAGCAGTTAAAGCAAATCCGAGAAAAGGAAAGAGAAATTCAATCTACTCTATACGATGCTGAAAACTTCGTTGAGTTCCAAAACAACTTGATTAAGCTAACGGAACTCAGAGAAGCTAAAAGAAGGCTGATGGCAAGATGGAACAAACAGTATAACAGTTATAGATAATGAGCGAAAAGATTAAAGACACAAAACTAGGGGCTTGGCTTAAAGAGAAGGCTCCTGGTATTTTGGATACGGTTGGGGATTTACTCCCTGATCAAGGGGGTCTCGGCGTAGTTAAGAACTTGCTTGAAAGAGAGCCAAACATTGACCCAGCAGAAGCTAAAGCCAAAGTGGATGCAGAGATTGAGTTTCAGAAGAATGTAACTGAGCGATGGAAAGCGGATATGAGCGGGGACGTAAAGCTTGCAAAGACCATTCGTCCAATTATGCTTATTGTTTTAATTAGCATTTTTGTAGGGTTAGTTATATTCGACTCACTTGACAACCAGCCATTTAACGTTCGAGAGAGTTATGTATCTTTGTTGGAGATCCTAATGCTAACCGTCTTCGGAGCCTACTTCGCTGGTAGAACCGTTGAAAAAACCAAAAGATGAAACTAAGTGAATCCACAGAGGTGACTCTGGATATCAAGACTTTGATCGTTGTCGTGAGTTTTGTTGTGACTGTTGTTGGAATGTGGTTCGCTCTTCAGGGTGACATTGAAGAAGCTAAACGTCTACCTGAACCCAGCGTGACTAGAACAGAATACGAGCTGAAGGATAAGCTAATTAGAGAAACCATCATGAACACTCAGCAGAAAGTGGATGAGAATGGGAAGAAGCTAGACCTTATTGAAGTTCGCTTGTATGAGTTGAGTCAAAACAACAAGAAATGAAAAATCTGTTCTTCGTCTTTTTTCTTTTACTTTCTGCCGTTTGCTTTTCTCAGGACTGCACTATTGTGCAGATTAATGCATACTGGAACGAGTCAAACACGAGAAGAGACCTAGAAAGAGTTGCGGGTTGCGAGTATGTATTAGCATACTTAGAGGATCAACCAAAGAGCGTTAAAGACAAGGTTTTTTCTGTGCCTAGCGTACTTATCTACAAGGATGGCGCGTTGGTCAAATCTTATCAGGCTGGCATCGATCTTAAACTATCTGTTTCTTTTAAAGAAATACAGAACTATATTTACTTGCTGAAAAACAGCTAGTTAAATGCGGTTACTTATTATTTTATTTGCTCTGGCGCTTTCGCACGTAGCTCCAGGACAGGAAAACATCTGTCTTTCTCTCGGTGATCCAGAAGGAATAGAACCAAGGATCATGGGATGGAACAGAGACATCTCATGGAAGAACATTTATTCTGTTGTTCATATCCACTACACAGATACATCGGACGGGACGTACATCCCACAAGACATTATAGATGATGCGATGATTCATCTAAACGAGGAGTTCATATCTTCTCAGATATCATTTGATCATGTAGCCACAGAATATCATTTCTTAGATAGCTCCACGGTATACAACTGCTTCCCTTGGAACTATTCTCTGATGGAGGAATATATCGAGCCGTTACAATGGGATACCGAGGAGTATATGAACATCCATGTGTACCCCAACATGTGCGGGAACATACTTGGGTTTGCATTTCTGTATTACATGGAGAGCAACCTAGCTGATGGTGTATACGTAAGGAACGATTGCTTTGGTAGATACGGCGATCACCTTTTGGAAGGTCGTGACGGCAACAAAACACTTGTCCATGAGGCTGGTCATTACTGCGGTCTATTCCACGTATTTCAGGGTATAGATTACTGCGGAGAAGAGGAAACAGACTGCTCTATGGTGAATGACAGGGTTTGCGACACACCACCAACTAAGCTAAACTGGAGTTGTGAGAACCCTATATGCCCTCCTGGAGCGTATAACTACGAACCAAATAATCATATGGACTATTATCCTGACTCTTGCAGGACAGACTTTACAGCTGGGCAGACTTCCAGGATGCATGCTATGCTTGATTCATGGAGACCAGGATTGGCTTCTTCTGAGCCGTATTGCGCTGGTGACGTAGACGGAGATCTTGTTGTTGGCGTTGAAGACCTCATGCAAGTATTAGCTAAATGGGGCATATATTATGAAGGTCCAGCTGATTTAGATCATGACGGATTTGTTGGGTTGCAAGACTTTACAATCGTTCTAACAAACTGGCAATCAGTTTGTTACGGAGCTTTACCTGAAGCTATTTATAAGCAAAATATACAAGAAAAAGAAAGGGGCCGAAGCCCCTTCCCGTTTAGGTAATATAGCTGAGATATCCAGCATTGATCTATTCGTCTCATCGTACTGGGCATGCTCCTGTGTCACAATCCATGATCTCAACCTCATCCATGTCAATCTGCTCTAGGCTCGTGATCGGTGTCACACCCTTGCGTATTTCCAAGTAGGTTCCTTCGTCAATCTCTTCGAGCGGAGCCTGCTTGAATCCATGCTCGTTATGGAGCAAAAACGAAACAGACTTTACGTTCTTGTAGTTGATCGACAACCAGTCCTTAATTGCGTCCAGCTCTTCCTTTCGGTAGTAGATGGTTACAGAGACAGCGTTGTCTGACCACTCAGCCTGCAATCGCTTGATGACTTCGAGCTGATCGATAGCCGTCATATCCTGAGCAAACGTCGTACCCTTTGGGAACTTACACGGGAAGCTAACTACGACCGTAGACTTGTCTTCTGTACCGTCAAAGTTCAGCACGTACTCCACAGGGTACCCGTGCTTCCTGGCGGCATGTGCCAGACTGCTATCAGCTGACATGCGGATTCGTCTAATGTAGTATTCGCTGTATCCTGGGTGAGCTCCTGGTGTAACGC
>Ga0208162_1000578_pt1 | contig 21024 bp, 32 predicted proteins | sample CB_VirMetaG_4_FD_184539 | JGI IMG/M metagenome (GOLD analysis project Ga0208162, IMG submission 184539) | Freshwater to marine saline gradient viral communities from Chesapeake Bay - CB_1508_1M Viral MetaG (SPAdes) (version 4) | ecosystem: Environmental > Aquatic > Marine > Coastal | place: USA... | reverse complement strand
CTCTTCAACAGCATTTGTAATCTTTAAATTACCTTCCCAGTTCTCGTCCCAGTGTGGATGAATATAAAACACATATGATCCATTATCTCTATGTGGACCATTAAAGTTACCGTGACCGTAATTTGATGGACGATATTGATTCATCGAAAAATTAGAAATCTTAATCGCATCAATAAAATGATGGTGATAAAGACCGATCTGCTTTAGTCTTTTAAAGACTAGACTAGTTACTTCTTTCCATAAATCATCTCTCACATCAGAAAATTCACCACTTGTATACTGTGGCGATGCTGCAACTTTTGATGAAATTGAATCAAACTTATCTTGATCTAAAAAGTTATCTATTAATATGGCAGATCTACAAGCCATTTGAGTCTTTTTAGATATTTATTAGTAGCGATATTCTTCGATCTTGTCAAGAACTTTATTGAGATACTTCTGTGCGATTGCCTTCTCTCCAGGATATCCTTCATCAATATCGACTTGATGCTTCAACTTAAGGATGTAACACTTCAAATCATCCTTATTCAATTGTCCTCTTGGCATATGACTAAAAAACTCCGCCCTTTATATAGAGCGGAGTTTAAATTTATATTGGGTTATGTGCGGGAATCATCATGCCCCCACCAAAGTCATCATCGTCGTCAACATCATTACTACCAAGGACGCTGATGAATAACCACATCCCTAGCATCATGGTTGCCAACAATAACATCACCAAATACCAGGAATAATTTGACCTGTAGCAGCATAAGACCCCATTGCGGCAATGACACCAATCATTGCTGCCCAACCGTTAATACGTTCTGCGCGTTCGTTCATTGTTCGTTCTCCTGTTTTGTTTTGTTGTAAATAATAATCTCTTCACCATCGTGGGTGAAGACTAGTTCGTCACTGTGGTCCCAACACAACTCCTCATAGAGAGCATTGAGTTTTTCCATGTCCTCGTAGAGTTGATTAGGATTCGACATACTGATTAAACATCTTACGAATATTTTGAGTGATTCCCATACCACCAACGAACTCTTCTAGTTTATTTCCTTCCTCATCAGTAATAATGAGAACAGGAGTTGCAGTTACGCCGTAACGCTTTGCAAGGTCAAGATTCTCTTGTGGAATGGGAGTATCACTTACATCTTCAAGGTCAACCTTTTCAAGAAGACTGGTGCGTTCATCTTTAATAGAACGCATATACTTGTCCACTAGCATACATGGACCACAGGATTCTTTTGAGAAAAGATAGAACTTTGCCATCAGTAAAGGTTTTCCTCTTGGTCGGTTTCAATCACACAATCAGAAGTAGGATATGCGACACAGGTCAAAACAAATCCTGCTTCCATTTGATCGTCATCAAGGAAGGATTGATCTCCCTGATCGACAGTACCGCTCACAATCTTACCAGCACATGAAGAACAAGCACCTGCACGGCAGGAGTAGTTCATATCAACACCTGCTTCTTCTGCGGCGTCTAGAATATATTGGTCGGAATCACAAGTAATAGTGTTTTCCGTACCGTCAGGAGCGCGGAGAGTAATGTTAAAAGACATTTGTTTTAGTAAGTTTCAGATAGTTGTTCAACAGAATACGCCAACAAAACGAAGAAGGCGATGCTAGTGATTGTAAAGCAAATCGGAACCATTGTCAAATACCAAAAGCGCCGAAGAAGAAAAGACTGCCAGTGGTGGCATAGGAAATGACTGCTGCTGCAAAACCAAGCATTGCAACGCGACCATTCAGTTTTTCGGCACGCTCATTATGAGACTCCATACCATACTTGAGACGGTCTTCATCAGTCATATACATTGCGGGTTCAACAGCCCACATATTCTGCTGTCCGCGATCGTTAGTAGTAACAGTCATTTCCTTTTGTAAAGATTTACAACAGAATTATATAGCAAAAATAAAGAGGGGTCAAGCCCCTCTATGTTCGGATATCATAACATTATGAGTATAATTACTTACCTTCAAACCCAGGAGGGATTCTATTGAAGTATGGATCATAATTAAAAATTGGATTCCAATCTTGAATATCGGATGATTGATTTCTCCAAAATTGCCAAAGTCCATCATGACTACTACGATGAAATACATCAATATGAATGTCATGGATATCAGATCCCAGTTCAATCTTATACAAGAAAAGAGGGATTGCAAATGTATTTCCAGAGTTATAAATTAAATCATCGGCAACTGCTCTAGGTTTTACACCTTGATCTAATTTAAATTTGTCTCCACGACAATGAAGACGAACAAGTTTTTCCGCATGATGTCTGGTAATTAAATAACAAGCAGTAGAAAAATCATTCACAAATCTACGATGTAGTTGTAGATGAACTGTTGCTGGATTGATGATGGCAAGTTGAATGACATCATAATCATATGGAATCTGAGAATAAAAATCTTTCCAGGTAAATCCCCAATGAGAGACAGTGCCAATATCACAATCATCTTCCATCATCAGAAGGCAAGGTTCGTCTTCGGTTTCATCCAACCACTTTTTCATTGCCTTAAGATGTGAGGTCACACAACCAACCTCACCAGATGTCATATTGTCTGGATATCTACCTTTAAGAATTTCACCTAGGTCATTATCACCTCTACCATCACAGGCAGAAATTCTCTCATAGTTTTCAATTTCCCAATACTTAAATTGATTTTCCATAAACGCTGCACGCTCTGGTTTATCATCAAGATTAATGTAATAAATCCGTGGAAGACCTTTAAGTTTATATGCTGCCTTATTTTTATCCATTTTCTCTAATCCAATCTTCAAGTTTTACCTGTGGTTTCCAACCAAATACACTATAAATTTTATCACAGTTTGCAAGGGTTGCTCTTGCTTCTCCAGGACGAGCAGGAATATTTTTAGTATTATCAGATATCATTTCGGCAATTTGATTTACAGAGTAGTTTACTCCACTACCAACGTTATAAACCTGTCCATAATATTCAGTTTCTTGATTAGAAATTGCCGCCATAAGATTAGCATTAGCAACATCACTCACATGAATGAAATCCCTCCTCTGTTCTCCATCACCAACAATCGTGAGTGGTTCTCCAGCAGCACGTTGTCTACTAAAAATTCCCATCACGGGAGCATATTGTCCACTGGTATGTTGTCCCTCACCATAGACATTAAAATATCTAAGAATTACTGTTGGTAGTCCATATAGATCAGTATACATCTTACAAAGTTTTTCACCACCAACCTTTGATACCGAATAAGGATTCAGGCAGTCATCTGGTTGAGTTTCTACATTTGGTAATTCATTGCCACCATATGCAGCAGAAGTAGAGGAGTATATAAACCTTTTAACATTATTCTCTCTTGCACATTGAAGAAGAGTACATGTACCAAGATCATTTACGCTTACTGCCTGAATTGGATTTTCAATACAGGGACCAATTTTAGATTCTGCCGCAAGATGAAAAACATAATCCACTCCAATCATAGATTCTTTCATCAAGTCATAATCTCTGATATCACCAATAATACTAGTAGTCATATCAGAAGATTGCAAATCAACACTCACAACTTCATGTCCGAATGCTAGTAATTTTTTTACAAGATGTGATCCAATGAAACCAGCACCGCCAGTAACTAAACTTTTCATAGAATAATCCAATTAGAACAATACAAATCTTTGGTGTCCTTGTCCGCATATGCGGGTCCGAACCACATTTTTGGTGCAATTACTTTTTTATTAGGATTACTTTGTAACCAAGCACCCCACCAACTCATACTACTATTCGCAATAATAGCATGAGAGCACAAGGACATCAAACATAAATCGATATATGGAGTATATGATCCATCATCATATTTTTCCTCTGGTTCAGAAATAAAGAAACGATCACCAGAAAAGAACTCTTGTTCTTTGACCCACTCTGGAGAATCAGAGAATACAATTACTGGTTGTTCCTCATCAAATTGTGCAAGTGCCTTTTCATAGTACTCTAGAGGTTGAACGGGATGTTGGTCGGAACAGTTTACATATGCCCATTTAAATCCACGTGGATCCACAAGATTGGGGTCTCCACGACGAACATGAAGCATGATGGGTTCATCGTCCATTTGATTGACCATGTTTTGGCATGGTTCCAAAAATTCATCCTTAAACCTATAAAGTTTACGAATGTCTTCTTCTACATGTTTAAAGTATTTTTCGGATTGAAAAAATCCCCACAAAGATGCATTATCTGGACACTGATTTAAAAGTTCTTCATCAAAATGAAAAAACCTTTCACCAATCAATGTTTCGGTCTCAACAAACTCTTCTTTTATACCAACAAGTTCAAATGCTTCATGTAAACTGTAATTTTCTATTCCCTTGTATGTTCTTGGAGGAATACAAAAATTATATCCATGTTTTGCGGCGATTCCATAAAGAGCAGCAAACTCAAACATTTGGTTGCCAAGACGACCCAGATTACCCAGATGATTAAAACCAAGCATTAGTCATACACCTCCATTTCCATTCTTTTCATCCTAATAGATTCATAAATCTGGTCTTTTAATCGTGTGCTTGAATAATTATGTGTTTCTCTATCTAACCACACGATTTCTATATCTATATCCTTTCCAGTATAGTTACCTTCACGATAGTCAGTCCCAATAAATCGACAGTCATATTCACCACTTCTTAGATATGAAAGATATTTCTCTTCATTCTCGTACAGAATAACATCATCCACATGACGCAATCCAAAAAGAATTTCCATTCTTTCATCAAAAGATTGAACTGGTGTCAGTTTATGAGGTCTTTCAGTCGAAGGATCAATGTGAAGAGCAACAGTTAAATGATTGCAGTGTTGTTTGGCATCAGCAAACATTCGAATATATCCAGGATGAATAATGTCAAATGCTCCAGCAATAATACCTTTCTTTTGTGGTTGTGCTTTCATCCAATCTTCTGCATTAACACCCTTATCATCGATAAAGATGCCAGCATCAGGTTTATGGAACATGGGTTCAAGTTCATGATACTTGATTCCCCACCTATTCAATTGTTCGGTTGTTAATTCTGTCCAGTCGATACCAGAACCACGTCCCCTGGCAGTCATAATGATGATGTAATTTCCTTCATCATAAAGACGATTAACTTGTTCAACCATGAAAGGAATTGGAGTCGATTCGAGATATCCAGGTTTTTTATTATCTTTTCTCAGAGGAGTATTACAAATAGTTCCGTCCAAATCAAAACAATATCTCATACAACTCCATGAAGAAAGATCTGATGAACACATTCTACCACACCATAGGATTCACTATCAATATGGTAATTGAATAGTGCTTTGGTTGATCTGGTTTTCAATCTGTTATTTTTATAAAATCCTGTCAGGACACCGTATGAAATATTTCTTTCTTCACAGTATTTTTGACACTTGATGATGTTTTCGGATTCACCACCAGAACTCATCAAAATAACAAGTGTCGTATTTTCGACGTGATATTTTAAAAACTCTAGATATGCATTTTCATAACCAAAATCATTTGCCAACATTGTTAGCATCGATGGATCGGAAAAAACAGATACCTTTTTATTGTGAAACTTCATGTAGTCCTGAGAGATGTGCGATGCAACAGAGTTGCTACCACCATTACCCAAGATAATAATACGATTATGACTCTTGAATGCTTCACGAAATTTTTGGAACTCACTTTCAATGTGAGCACCTTCAAGAGCACTGATATATTCAGTGAATGGATTCATACTTCTTGCCCAGATACACCTTGAGACGATACTTCTATTTTAACAGAATGATAGGGAATATTCAACTTTCCCCGTTCCGAAAAAGTAAGAAAAAATCCACCATTGCCAGCACCACAAAGTTTATGAGCAAGGACACTGTCATTGGAACACAATTCGGAATCCATTTTTTGAATTGTTTCGTTTTCGGTAATTGTAGAACTAGTTTTCTTCTTTTGTTCCCAGGATTCATTCAATAATTCAAACACCCTGGAGTGATTATCATTTGCAATAGCATCATATGCCAAATCAACAATAGGAAGTAAGTTCTTAACCTTATCAAGATTCTGACTTACATCTTTAAGAACTCCCTTCGAATTTCTAGTTACCCCAGTAAAAATAAGATGGATATCATATGGTTCAAAGAAAGATGTTGGTAGATAGTCATATGTTATTCTATCCTTGGGATAAAATTCAATTCTTTTAAATCCACCAACACCACACCCATATGGATCTTGATACCCACAGTAAGGATTAAACTTTCGCTCTAGGTGATATGCCAAAGCACATATCTCGACTTCAGACATCTTTTTACCGCATAACATAGATGCTGCTTTGATAAGACTAATGATATAAGAGGAAGATGATGCCAGTCCACTTCCTTGTGAATAGGCATCACCAAACAAATTAATTTGAACTGGATCAATATTAAAGTGTTCTAGGACAACACGGATTACTTCGTTTTTGATTTCACCAATCGTGGAAACATCTTCTCGCTTTGAATAGTTTAAACGATATTTGTGGTCCAAATTATTCACACCGAATAAATCTCTACCAACAGTCACATAGGTTTTGAGATTAGATGCGAAACTAATTACTGAACCATATCCGTATTGATTAACAAAATAAGGACTATCTGTCGAACCCCCAAAAAGAGAAATTCTTAAAGGACAATGTGCAATATACATCAAATAACTCTCTGAGGTAGATAGTAAGGTTTCATATAAGTAATGCACTCTACAGATTGCTGTTCCGAGAGTGGACTATATGTCACTGTTTGATTTCCACCAGAACTTGTTTGATAGAAATATGGATCATCAAAAGCATAAACATTGTGCCATCGTTGAACTTCGGCAAATCCAATGTCCACATGATCTTCAATATTATATCCTGCATGATGTGCAATACGCTTTGCAAGATCAATATACCTATCGGAAATGTACATGATTGCATGTCCACTCAACATATTATAGATTCGAAGAATACTATCATCAACACTTTCCCATTGAACAAAAGGACCAGAATGAGAATTCATTCTTCCCCACCCAGAAATCCCAAGATAAAAAGCATCAGAATCATCAGGAATATCGATGATAGGTTCCCACCTCTTCACCGCAACATCATCTTCCATTAGAACAAATGGTTTGCCATTATGTGCAAGTTCCAGTGCTTTAAGCATTGATCTGGGAGTTCCAGCAGCACCGTAGGTATGACGAATTGCAGGGACCCTGGTAATACTCTTAATGCCAAGTTCTTTTAGTTGAGATTCGGTTCTCTCTTTTCTTTCTACTGCATCATCAAGATTAATATAGTAGAAAGGTATTTCTCTAAGATCTAAGTTCATTGTGATTTTTCTTCAAGGCAATAATTTTTGGTTCGTATGGATAGTTGGTTCCATAAAACTCTTCAGCATAACAATAGGTAGGAGTCAATTCCAGTGCTGGAGGATTATCAATCAAGTATCGATTCATATGACTTTCGTCGTGCCAAAGTGCAACGATACCTTTCTCAAGATCTTGATTCACTCTGTCAGCAATAACTTCTGCCATCTCCATAAAACTTTCAGTTTTTCCACCATTGAATCCACCAGCAAAATAAGTGTTCCCTTCTCCCATAGGAACATATGCCAATGATTCTGGATTACGATCATATGACATATCATTCACAGAATGAAATGATTGATAAGGATGCTTTGTGGCAACAACACCATCGGCAAGAACTTCTTCACCAACAGGATTATCAATCCTCATATCGGCATCAAAATAGAAACAATAGTCGTGCTCCAGAATGAAATCTTTTTCCTTCACGAAGTAATTATAACGCTTTAGAGTTGGCATTGGCCAGGGTTCATGGTCGATGTAATGAACCCGAACATTATCACCCGCCTCTTCAATTTCATGATCGGTAAAGAGAAGACAATTAATTTCCGCACCAGGTAGAAACTTCTCGGAGATATCAGTATACAGTTTTTCTACAAACTGAAGATACTTATTGGTTGCAATAGTTAGAATACAAATTTTCATTTTTTAAATTCCTCTCTCACTAAAACAGTATTAATATGGTCCTTAAAAATTTCTACATATCCTTTATCTTTAAGAAACTTTCTTAGATTTCTAATCTTTTCTAAAAGTTCTGGATACTTTTGAAATGAAGGATGTTCGTCCTCCAATTCAACAATAATCATTTTTGGTTTCCATTCGTCCAATTCAAAGGTTTCAAAAACTTCTGCTTCTTTACCCTCAACATCAACAACCAAAACATCAAACTCTTTTGGCACTTCAACTTTTTCCATTAGAGTATCAAGACGCATTTGGTCACACACAGTTTCCGAAAAACTTATATGCTGTGCCCAATCAATCTCACTATACCTTTGAACTTGTTCTTGGTCTAGTGTTGTAAGAGTATCACCATAATAAATTGTTGTCTCACCTTCTTCCAGTCCAATTGCAACATTTGCAACGGTAACATCATTCTTATCGTGACGCTTTAAACACTTCTGATAGTGATTGTAGATTGGTTCAATATACAGTCCGCCCCATCCGTGGTCTGCAAGACAAGATGTATTAGAAACAAACTCACCATCATAGGCACCAACTTCTACAAAATATCCTTCTGATGGATATCCAAAATATTCACTGTAGATATCATTCAGACAATTAATCTGGCAAGTTTCTGGAATTGTATACATTTTATTTCTCCTTGATATAGAAAGCATCACCCCAAGTATCACCAGACCAGTCAGTCTCTACTCTAGTAAATCCATAAGGAGATAAGAATGCATCCAACTCATCTACGTGAGGAGCACTCTCATATACTTCTGCCCTATTTATTTCTGTATAAACATAGTCAATTTTATTAAGAGTTTCGGATGCTCCTTTGAGAACTTCGAGTTCATATCCCTGAACATCAATGTTCATCATATTACATTCAAAGTCAATCTCGGCATCATCAAGACGAATCATCTTAACAGTTTCTTTTTTAGGAAACTTGATGCCAGGATATTGTTCCAAAACAATCTTTGGTTTCAGAACAGAACTACACATACCAGCATGATCACTCACAAACATTTCAACTTCCTTATCTTCGTTTCCCAAAGCAAAAGGAAAGATAATAATATTTGCATCGTTGGCATATCTGGACAAATTGTTTTCCAAGATTTCCAGAGATTCCGAAAGAGGTTCAAAGAATACAAGATTCTTCAATCCCTTATTAATATAATCACCAATCTCTTCACCATGGTGTGCTCCGATATGAAGCACACCAGTCACCTCCATTTTGTATTTTGCAAAAAGATTTGAAAAATTAATTAGCATTGAAAATATCCAGAAGTTTATTTACAGAAGATTTGAAAGAGAGTTCTCTCTCTACAAACACAGATGGTTCATATATTTTAGCACAGAATTGTTCGAATGCATCTTCCATTCCCGCCTCACTAAAGAATCGTTCACCACATTCATCAGACCAATAAGGAACAGAACTAGCTGGGCAAGACCATTCTTCTCCCTGGTCATTCCAATGAGTTACGTCCCATACAAGCATTGGAACATCTCTTGCCATAATTTCTTGAACCGCAATACCCTGACTTTCGGTTCCGTTCAGAAGGAAACAAAATCTTGATTGGTCACATAGGTCTGCAAGTTGTTGTTCGGTATAAGAACCGTATGAAATTACATTATAAGAGAGTCCTCTACTTTCAAGAAACTCAATTACTTTTTTAAGTTCATCATTACTTCTACGTTTGAAGTAGATTAAACAATCATACTGAATATTTCTTTTATGTGGTTTCATCTCAATTCCTACTGGCCAAGTAGAAATTTTTTCTTCTGGAAAATTAAATTTTTCAATGGCAAGATCTTTAGTCCACTGAGAGGGGACAATCAATGATTTATAATAATGTGGATTTTGTTGAAGGGTTTTTACGTGTTCATCAAAAAACCAAATTTGCGGTCCAATAAAACAATAATCTAATTCTAGTTTGGAATGTTTTAGATGACCAGTATAATCATAATGAACTAGAAAATTATATTTGTATTTTTCTTCATTGATTGCATATGGAATATTTTCTTGTTCAAGACTGGCAATCAAATTCTTTACCACTTTTTGTGGTCCATTCATCCTAGATGCACCACCCCAGTATGATTCCTCATAAAATAAATTAAGCATTTACTTTCCTCACAACATTCAGATCCTGCATTTTTTTAGAACAATATTCAACGATATCATCAATACAATCAGCGGTGTCTAACCACTCCTTATATTCTAACACACTATCTTCAACGGTTCTTTTTGGTTCCCATCCAAGATTACGGAGTTTATTGATATTAGAAAAAATGTGTCTGGTATCACCAAAACGATACTTCCCACAACCCTTTGGTTCATAATCTGTATATCCATAAGCATCAGCAACAACCTTGGCAAAGTTTTTAACTGTTATGGGAACTCCACCACCAACATTGAACATTTCATAGTCTGCTCTGCTATCTTCAAGAACAAGAACGTTTGCATCGACAACATCATGGATATTTACAAAATCCCTGATTTGATTTCCATCTTCATAGATGGGTGGTTCTTTACCCTGATGAAATGCCAGTGAGAAGATGCGACAGGCACCACTATAAGCATTGTAAAAACTCTGTCGCGATCCCTGAACAATAGAATATCTCAGAGCAACTGTAGGTATGTTGTATCTTTTTCCAAGAAATATAGCAAACATCTCTTGAGATATTTTACTCATACCATATGGATTTTGAGGATTAGTTTTTGTCTCATCCGTTGGTGCCCATACAAGCGGTCCTTCATATCCTTTAGGGCAACGTGGTTCCCATCTACCACGTCGAAGGTCTTCCTCCAACCTCATGTCAGGTTGAAGTTGTTGCCCAATGGCATCAATATAAAGTCCTTCACCAAGTGCTGCCTGACTACTGGCAACTATTACCTTCTTAATTGGTAAATTAAATTCATAAATCAACTCATAAATGAGTGTTGTTGACCTAATGTTTACATCAACAAACTTGGAGAACTGTGGGAGGTAGTCCTGAAATGCGGCAAGGTGATAAACAATATCAACTCCATCCAGTGCTGCATAAAGAACACTTTTGGATGTCACATCACCCTTAATAAATTCAATTCTAGAATCAAGATATGATGGTTTCTTTCCTTCAGGATGAACTGGTTGTGTTAGATAATCAAGGACACGAACTTCATACCCCATAGACAAAAGACGATCTGCGGTATGAGAACCAATAAATCCTGCACCACCCGTGATTAAAATTTTCATAGTTTTGTGGCAACAAATCCCTTATAACGACCAGAAGGGTCATTCAGTTTATAATCAGAATAAAACTCAAACTCCCAATCGGACATAATATCGGACCACCATTCGGGGGAACGAACGTGCCAACAATCTCTGTGATACTCATCACCCCAGGGTTCAGAGCAAACAAGTGTTGAACCTTTTTTAGATACACCATCAATTGCTTTCAGAATTTCCTCAACAACATCATCGGTAAGGTGTGCAAAGACACACATCGTAGAGAAAAGTGCCTTTGACCTAATCTTTAATTTTGGAATTTCCTCTTCGGCAAATCCAGCAATCCACTCAACACTCTTTTGTTCTGGATACAATGCTTCGGCAATCTTCAATGCCGCAGATGATGGTTCAATTGCATATACTTTTTTATATCCTCTTTCATCTACAAGATAATTCGCAAACCATCCAGTTCCAGCACCAATATCAACACAATATTTAAACTCTGTCTTATCTAAAACATCCCCATGTGGAACATCAGTTTGATAGAGAAACTTATAGTCTTCTTCGTTTTTTAGGTCGTGTGCTCTTCTTTCTCTTTCGAAGGCACTGTCTTGCATATACTCACTATTGTGATTTTGATAAGATAACAATCTAGACATTCGCAATTTCCTCAAACAGTTCAATGTAATTTGTCATAACAGAATTCAAACTATAGACTGAATTATATCTGTTTATTGAATTGATACAACAAGTTTCATAATATTTAGAGTCGCTCATTAAACGCCCCATCACATCAGCATATTCATCAGAATTACTAACAACTGCACCAGCATCGGCAATTTGTTCTGCCTGCCCCATACTTGGTGCCGTATGACTAATCATTGGAATACCATGGGACATTGCTTCTATAATAGCACAAGAACACTGTTCTCCGTCTGCTCTACCGTGTGCATATACGGACAGTGTATTCAAAAACTTGTGAACTTCTAAAAGGTCCGCAGTTGTTGGTAGGAACTCAATATTTTTGATTCCCAAAGACTGTGCCTGTTGTTTATATCTATCACTTCCTCCAAGAAGTAAGAACATTGTATCAGAACTTTCAACCTTCTTATATGCCTCTAATGGAATTGGAGAAAAAATACCATCATCATTTCTTTGATGAAGACCAAAAATATACTTCTGAGGATAAGAATATTTTTCTTTTGTTTTCGGAACATGAACTGGATTTGGAATAATCATGGATTTATTCCTAGGTCCACCAGCACTCACCCAACGCTCTCTCTGTTCATTTGAAATAAGAACAGTTTTATATACATTTGGTTTGTTCTCCGCCATTCCCGCAAGATGAATGGTATCGACTATGGGTGTTTTCTTAATAAGATAAAAAGGATATTCTGGATGTCCCGATCTACCGCTTACGATTAAATCATATGCATCCTCATCAAATACTTCCCAAAAATTTGTATTAATCCAGTCATGAGTCGCAACCATTACATTCTTGAACTGAACATCAAACTTAATTAAGTTCACCCCATTATCTTTACAATATTCAACTCTACTTGGATCAGTGTCAATATGTTTAAAATCAGACCCAATATATGGGGCAGCATCACAGTAATAGTAATCTACTTGAAACTTATCTTTTGGCAACTCAGATGCAATTGTCTGTAGAACTTTTTCCGTTCCACCAATTGCCATTCCACCAAACTTAATAAAAGCAACTTTAATCATTAGTCGGACTCATTCAACATTTTAATCCACAAATCCCAGGGATGATTTACACCATTCAAACAGTATCGGACAAATTCATCACCATAGTCATCAGGAAGATTATCAGTAAAAGGAAGAACCCAGAATACATCAATCTCCTTTTCCCAATAGAAACTTAATTCATATCCCTTAGGATTTCCAGGACAGGTTACTTTACTTAGAGAGGAATCTGGTAGAGAATCAGTCCATCCCATTTTAGGGAGACCATACCATCTCCCATTCTTGGTCACATAAATCCATCTATGATGATGTAATCCACGGGTCGATGGCATTTCTGGATACCATCCTCGCATCAATTCCATCTGTTTACTGGGAACACCAATCCATCCTGCCTTGGCAACTTTCTGAAGTTGATTTACAACAAACTCAGGATGACTAATATCTTCTAATGTTTGTCTACAGATAACAAAATCAAATTTTTTATTTTGCTTAATCCAGGCAAACAATTGGTCCCACCCTTCTGGTTGTGTAATATTTCCCTCAATGTACTGTCCATTAAATCCTCTGGGTGGAATAAAGTCCATTACAACATCGGTATTTTCCCAGAACCATGGTCCAACGGCACCACCAACATCAAGAACTTTGAAATTTCCCTCTTTTCTTTTTTCCGAAAGGAATTGATTCAATTCTCTCTTGTGTTGGTCTTCATATCCATATGAAAAATTATGCATTTTTTTCTCTCCATTCTGCAAGTTGTGGAATTTGCCAAATATTCAATCCAGAAAAATAATCGGCACCATATGTTTCAAAGTGTTTAAAAATATCTGGCAGTAGATTTTTTCTCAAGAAGTTTTCTTCTTTCCACTCTGGATCAAAGTTTGGAATATCTGGAGTTGGAATTCCTTCAATCCACTCTTGTGGCATTTCTCTCATACCAACATTTTGGTCCTGATAGCAAATATGATACTTGGCATTAATTGCTCCTAGAGCACCTGGTCCCTGTTGTACAAGTTCTCCAACCTGACACCATGCCTGTTTCAAAAGAAAATTATTGAAGTACGAAAACTGATAATGAAGAACCGCACCGTGTTCTACTTCTAACTTACGAAGAGTATCATCATTGTTTGGTCCAATAGTTCTACCTTCACACATATAGTTGTATGTGTAGTTTAAATCTGGATGATCGGCAACAATAAAATCTTTGAAATTACGACTCCATACAGTGTAGTCGTCTCTATAGTGAGTGCAACTTTTCCAAAGTGCCAACCACTGCATATAAACTTTCTCCCCAGGATTAAGTTGAGACATAATATCTCTGGCAATGGGAACAAAGTTTGAAGTAAATGTTTCATCAGCATCCAGACAAACAAAGTGAGTTCCACCTGCCTCTCTGGCATAATTAAACAAGTGTTGACGAATCAATCCACAAGTCCAACCACCCTTTAAATTTTCGGTATCCTCATATCCTTTTACAATCACACCAGCATCTTCCATAATCTGCCGAGAGTTATCCGTAGAATGATCGTCCACCGCGATAATTTCATCGCAAATTGGTTGAACATTAGACAAATATGTTGGAAGGTATTGTTCCTCGTTTTTAAATGGCAGAATTCCTATAACTTTCATTTTAAATAAACTCCAAATCCAGTGTCTTTATGTGCCCAATCACCAATATCATTTTTATAAGTCCAATCTAATTCTTGATGGAATTTCCATTTTGAACGACCAGGAGCATAATCACGAATATCATCAATTAACATTATACAATCATCTTTCATATATGATTTCCAAACTTCATACTCTTGTGATAACTGTTCATAAGTATGAATGGTATCAAAAAATATCATTGAGATACTTTTTTTATCAAAGTTTGCTTTTATCTTTTCAGAATCAAGACTATCAAAATCATTCATTATATGAACTCTATCATCATTCTTGATTTTATCAGTAACAAATCTAACATCATCCACAATATCAAGAGTATAAAGTGTACTCCCAGGATTTAAGGCATCGTAAATGGATATAATACCCAAACCTTCACGATTACCACATTCAACAATAGTTCCATCAATCTTTTCTGTAAGACTATGAAGTAGTTTAAAATATCCAGAAATATTTTCCTGGTTATTGATAATACTATTAAAAACTCTATCGTGTTTTATTTTTTCGAGTAATCCAACATCATTCCATTGAATATATGGATTTAGTTCCGAACTAGAAATTACGGTCTTTAATTCATCCAGATTCATTTTTTATAACTCAATGCAGGGGTTTTGATATCATCAACGATAATGTTTTCCACATCATACTTCATTGCATCTGGAATCAAATGTGGTTCAAGAACATTTAAACCATAACGAAGTTCAATCACGGTTCTTTCAAGTGGTTGTTTACTATTTGGTCTTGTACTGGCACCCATTCCTTCATTTAGATAGTAACCTAAAATTTCTGGAATATGAAGTCCTTTTCCATTAAATGCAAGTCGAAGTGCAAGATCAAAATCGGCACCAGAAACTAGTTGTTCATCAAACATACCAGACTTTTTAATTGCAGATTTGCGGAACATAAAGAATGGACCAAGAATCATTCCTTTGGTTAACCACTCTTCTTTTCCAGTTTCATCAACTAGTTGTCCCTGAGTTCCACCAAACGTAGGAACAATAATAAAGTTACCATAGACAAAATCAACATCTGGATTTTCATCCAGAGTATTTGCCATGATTTCAATCGACCTTGGTGTTCTTAAATCATCAACATTCCAGATACAAAGATAATCACCAGAAGCATTTTCAATGCAACGATTCATTGAAACACCAATTGGGTCGACACCTTCGACCTGAATATGAAAAATATTATCATGAATCTCATTATATGATTGAACCATTGCAACTTCCTCGTCTGTAGGATTGTTGTGGTCCAGTACAACTTCAAGGTCTTCATGAGTTTGTTCGGAAAGATTCAGTAGAAAACCTTCCATATATCTTGCCATATTATAGCAAGGAGTGATGGTACTTACTTTGGTCATCTATGAACCTCATCAAGGTATTCTTCTTTCATTGCATCAAATACTTTCTGGATACCTACATCCAATGTGGTTTTCGGTAACCACCAGCTGGTGATATACATATCTGCTTCATTTCTCTTGTCCAACTGTACACTATCTTTTGCAAGTCCAGGTTTAAATGTGACTTCAATATCTTCCCTTCTGAAGCATCCAGAAATAATTGCAGCAACTTCTTTAATTGTGGACGATCTAAATGATGTGATGTGGAGAGGGTCTTCTGTCTTGAAATCGGTATAGTTTTCCATGATGGTTTCAAGTGCCTCACAACAGTCTTCGGCATACAGGAACTGTCGTTCTTCAGTTCCATCAGTCATCATCTCAACAATACCATAGTCTTCTTTACCCTTTTCAGCAACAGAACCAAATCCTTTTGAAATAAAATCAGTGATTACATGTGCCTTATCAGAATCGGTTTCAATACCATAAACATTCCAGAACTTAACAATCAGTCCTTTCAGTGCAGTGGTATAAAGTTCACCTACTCTTTTCATTACACCATAAGGAGAGTAACTCATATTACTCATCTGGGAGGAAGCAAAGACAAATCTTTTTCGATACTTTTGAATCATACCAAAAGCATTTGCCATCAATCTTGTATTGTTATCAATGAAATTAAAACTATTTTGATATCTCTTAAGATAGTGTGAACCGCCAACATCAAATGCCAAGAAGAATACAAAGTCTGCACTTTGAATTGCATCCTCAAGATACTGATTTGGAATTGTGGTTAGATCATGATTATGATCTTTGGCAATATCGAATTCCGTAACTTCATGTCCGATATTACGAAGATGCTTTGTTAGGTAAGCACCAATTTGTCCGCTAGAACCAAGAATTGTAACTTTCATAGTTTTATCCAATTACTTAACATTATTTCAGATCCTTCATTATTTGTAAACCATTGTTTAGGACCTATGGTAATCTTGGAGTCTCCCAAGAATGCACCCCACCAACTATATGTACTATTTGCAATAATATGATTATTACATGCTGTCATAAGATAAAGGTGACCAGAATCTCTTTCGGAGGCATAGTCATCATCCACAAAAACAATTTCGTGCTTATCATTTTTAATATTTTCCTTACACCATTCAATGTCTTCGGAAAATACGTAATATGTTAAATCATCATATGAATCTTCAAGTATTGACATTGCTTTTTGATAGTACCCAGAACCCATATGATGATTATGAGCATATGCAGTTGGGTTGGTTATAAAATCTCCTCTTCTAACATGAACGGAGACTGAATTGTTTTTTGATTGTATCTCCTTATGTAGGTTCTCAACATTATCTGGAAATTTTACAGAGAAAGTAAATTGTTCTTTTACTTCATCAATAACATTCTCAAATTCTTCAATGTTTTGAAACCAACCCTGAAGCATGGTTGCACCCTCTGGTGCTTCTTCGATTTTATTATATTCAATGTTTAGAAGGTCAAGATCATATCCTCTTCCAGTTAATCCATTAACAATTACTTTTCGTTCTTGGTTTTGATAGAAGGAAGTATCAAGACGAAGATCAGTAAACCGCTGGAACTCTCTTAGTGCAGAGAGACCAGCAGCATATTGAAACATCTGGTTTCCCAGACCACCCTGTAAATATACGTATAAAATCATTTTTTATTAATCTGTTCACTAATCCAATTATAGGTCTTACGAATACCTTCTTCAAGAGTCTGAGAGTAATCCCAACCAAGTTCTCTACGAACTACATCATTATTAGAGTTACGACCACGGACACCCAGAGGACCATCAATATGATTCTTCTCTACGTTCTTACCTGCAACCTTTGCGGCAGTCTCAACGAGTTGGTTAATGGTAACCATTTCTTCAGAACCGATATTGACGGGACCAATGAACTCAGAGTCCATCAGTCTTCTAGACGCTTCAATGCATTCGTCAATGTACAGGAAGGAACGAGTTTGTAAGCCGTCTCCCCACACCTCGATGGATCCACCGTCCTCTGGGAGGAGAGCGACTTTACGGCAGATTGCAGCTGGTGCCTTCTCTCTTCCACCGTCCCAGGTTCCCTCAGGACCAAAGATATTATGATACCTGGTAACACGAACAGGAATACCATAATTCCTATGGTATGCAAAATAAAGTCGCTCAGAGAATAGTTTCTCCCATCCATATTCGGAGTCGGGATTAGCGGGGTATGCGGATTCTTCACGGCAGTCGGGGTTATCAGGATCCAGTTGATTGTGCTCTGGATACATGCAGGCAGATCCAGAATAGAAAATTTTGGTAGTATTCCTACCTTTCTCTTCATTCATCTTACGCTGGCACTCCAGCACATTCAGATTAATAGAAACGGAGTTATGCATAATATCAGCATCGTTCTCTCCAGTGAAGACAAAACCTGCTCCACCCATATCAGCAGCAAACTGATAGATTTCATCAAAGCACTGGATATATCGATAAGGAACCGAGTGATAGAAATTACCACGGTCACCCTTATACTCTAGGACGCGACGAACAAAGTTTACATCACGAAGGTCTCCCTGAACAAATTCATTTGCTTCTGTAGGAGAAAACTCTGGTCTCTTAAGATCTACACCACGAACCCAATACCCCGGAGCGAAGTCTCTTGACCATATGACTTCCAATAAATCCACCAGCACCCAAAACAAGTGCTTTTTTTACATACTGAGCCATCAGAAATTTTTAAACTATACTATCTATTATACAAAAAAAGCAGGATTTATGCAACCCTGCTTCTTAAACGGTCTTTTCATGCACGCCACTTGCTCTTTGACCAGAAGCAAGAAACTGGGCGGGAGTTAAACCCCATCCGCACCACTTGCTCTTGAGAGAAGCAAGAAACTCATAATAGGGTCATATTGACTCCACCACCTAGTTTTAAGAACTAGGAAACTTCGGGATTGAAGGGGGACCTTCACCGACCAGGGTTTTTAAAGACTCTCCATGTCTTCGTCATCATCCTTGACATAGCAAGGAACCATATCAGGGTCTAACCATTTGGTGTATTCAAAGTCTTCCATAGCAGTTAGCAACTGCATTTCGTTATCACAGAGATACATATCCCGATAACGACCAGTGTAGGAATCTACTTTTTGAATACGGCAATCTGGTTTTCCATTGATTTCCAGAGTACCAACTTGAACATAACGATAAGGAAACTGCTCCATAAGAACAGTTGGTTTATTCACGACTTTCATCAGGCGACTTCAGTTACAGTTTCAAGGTCTTGGAAGATGTATTCCATCAACATTTCATAATCATCAAGAGGATCTCCTGAAAATACCACTCCCTCATTTTCGTAGAAGCGGCGAACCTTTTTGTAAAGTTTCGGATTCTTTACATCAAGGAAGATATCACCATTAGCAGCAGCACGAAGGGTGCTAATGTCTTTCTTGAACTTTTCAGTCAGTGCCATTGTTGTGTTGTGTTTGCCCTTGTATTATAAGGTTTGAATGATATTTAGTCAAGTGTGCCAGTCGGAAAACTGGCAATCGGAATGATAGGATTCGAACCTACGGCCCCTCGCTCCCAAAGCGAGTGCTCTACCAAACTGAGCTACATTCCGTTGCGATAGGTTCCTGTCGCCGCCAGTCCTGAACCTATCAGAAGGGAACTGCCGCAGTTGAGTGGTTTCCCTCTCAACAGAACTAATTATACTACTTCTTGTGTCCCTTGTCAAATGGTTCCCAGTGCTGCCACTTGTATTTGTGGACTGCCCAGATACCCATAATAGGTACAACTACCAAAAGGTAACAAAGAAATCCTAATGTGACTGGTGTCTCTAATGCCCACCGTGCGAAATGTCCCATTACCAGTCCGTTAAAATAGAAACTACAAATAAAAATACACCAAACATACACATAAAAAACAGAATACCTAACTGTACTTCCATACGTCCCAAGGATCGCAGTTGTGAACACAAGATTCTGGGTGTGCCCATTCCTTTTCTTCCCTCATAGACAACTGATGTCTCAATCGCCTAATCTCTTCCTTGAGCCACCTATTTTCTCTTTTTAATTCTGTGATTTTGTCCATAGTTCTCTAAAGTATCTATCGACGTGGTTTAAACAATCGATTGGTGCTACTTCTTCTGTAAGTGCCCAATCATAACAGAAATCTACCATTGGTGTGGTGACGTGTGCTACACCATATATTCTTGAAAATGAAGACCAAGCAAAATGAAATTTTTGCCTAGTGTGCGGTTCCATTACCCTTATAGTGTTCGGATTCATAGTAGTGCCCCTTCTTTGAACCGAAATAGATTGTAGCGATTACAAAAGGTATTGCCACTATAATGAGTGCTTTTCCTAACAAGTGTTCCATTAGATTACAGATGAATGTTTGGTGGTATAGTTCCACCGTCCGAGTGTATGAAAAATGCCTTTACAAGTGGCGATTGCAGTATTTCCGCCCCTAACCATAAAGTTGTATCCACCGTCCATATCATAAACATCACGATTAATGTCACAGTCAAGATATGCGATGCCCAATTTTGCAGAGTACTCTTCTCTTTCCCAACAGTCCGCAATACTGCTATTGCCATAATTAATAACAATATCGCCTTGACGACATAATCGTAGTAATTCATTGAATGTGTCCTCTACATTTTCTGTTGGTACAGACATCATAAAAATTCCTGGTTTCTTATCAGAAATAAATTTATGATTATGAATCACTTCAACAAGCACTTCCAGAGAAGTGGTACATCCACTGATATAACCCGCTTCATATTGTTCACAAGCTTTTTCATAGTTGTTCCTATATCCCCAGACTTCATATCCTTTATTGACCATACGGCGTGAAATACTTTCGCCAATCTTACCTAATCCGATAAGACCTACTTTCATATAATTCTCCCTGGAACATATTCTAATCCTTCAAGAATTTCATCAAGTATTTTTCCATACTCATTGAACTGTTTATCACCAGCAATAAAGCATCTTTGACGACGCCAAATTGCTTCTGCAAGTTTTCTTTTCTCTTCTTCCGTAAATTGATCGAATCTGTTCATTTAATTAACTCCATTGCTCTATGTAGTTGTTCA
>Ga0208162_1000576_pt1 | contig 21062 bp, 34 predicted proteins | sample CB_VirMetaG_4_FD_184539 | JGI IMG/M metagenome (GOLD analysis project Ga0208162, IMG submission 184539) | Freshwater to marine saline gradient viral communities from Chesapeake Bay - CB_1508_1M Viral MetaG (SPAdes) (version 4) | ecosystem: Environmental > Aquatic > Marine > Coastal | place: USA... | reverse complement strand
ATAATGATGCTAATGTAATGCATAACTCAGCTTTAATTAATTTAAATGTTGTGCATGAGGCTGCTAAAAAATCAGTTAAACGAGTATTCTATAGTTCATCGGCTTGTATGTACCCAGAACATAACCAATTAGACCCAGATAATCCTAATTGTGAAGAATCAAGTGCCTATCCAGCTAACCCAGATTCAGAATATGGTTGGGAAAAATTATTTAGTGAGCGTTTGTTTTTAGCCTTTAATCGTAATTATGGGCTTGATGTTCGTGTAGCTCGTTTTCATAATATTTTTGGTCCTATGGGAACTTGGACAGGTGGGAAAGAAAAAGCACCAGCAGCAATGTGTAGGAAAGCAGCTGAATCTGATGGTGAAATTGAGGTTTGGGGAGATGGTTTACAAACACGTTCTTTTCTTTATATTGATGATTGTTTAGAATCAGTACTTCGATTTATGCGTCAAGAGGAGTTTATGGGACCTGTAAATATTGGTTCTGAAGAAATGGTTACTATTAATCAGTTAGCCCAAATGGCAATTGATATATCTAAAAAAGATATTAAAATTAATAACATAGATGGGCAGGATTTTATAGATAAATATGGCTTTGCTTGTCCTATGGGAGTTAGAGGACGTAACTCAGATAATAAACTTTATAAAGAAAAAATAGGATGGGAACCTACACAACCTTTAATTAAGGGTATGGAAAAAACCTATGAATGGGTAAACACTCAAGTTGCAAACAGCTTGGAAAATTAAACATTTTTTATTATATTTAATCACAATCAAATCGTAAAAATTTATTAAAAATGAGTAAATACCAACATATTAAAGACAAATTTATAAGAGAATCATTAGAAGAATATAAAGAACCTATTAATAATGCTAAACCCGATGTTCTTTCTGTTAGTGAATATAGAGTAGAAAAACCTTGGGGATATGAATTATGGTTAGAGTTAAATGAATTTTATGCTTATAAGCTTATTCATATGAAAAAAGGTAATAAATGTAGTCTTCAATCTCATGATTATAAAATTGAAGCTAATTATGTTATTGAAGGAGAAGCAGAAGTTTTACTAGAAAATGATGAGGGTGTTATGGAATCTAAAATATATAAAGCAGGTTCTGGGTGGACAGTACCATTAGGCAGAAAACATAGAGTTATTGCTAGAGAAAGTTACACAGCCCTAGAAGTATCTACTCCCCATCTTAATGATGTAGTAAGGTATGAAGACGATACAAATAGAGTATCTGGTAAAATAGAAAGTGAGCATGGGAAAAAGTAAAATATACTGTAATGAATGTGATACACAAGTAGATTATTATACAGATTTTGTAGCAGATAAAAAATCACAAGCAAAATTTTGTATAGATTGCGATACAAGAATAGGAGAAAAATATAAACTTTGTATTTTAGCTGCGGGTAAAGGAACACGCAATACCTCAATAGATAGTTTACATAAATCTTTATTACCCATAGAAAATAAAGCTGTAATATCCCATATTATAAAAAGTGTTCCAAGTACAATAGAAATTGTAATCGCTGTAGGATATAAATCAGATCAGGTCAAGTCCTATATTAAACACGTTTTTCCAAGAAGAGATATTACATTTGTAGATGTAGATAATTTTGATGGACCTGGATCTGGTCCTGGATTAAGTTTATTAAAATGTAAAGAACATTTACAAACCCCATTTATATTTACCTCAGCTGATACCATTGTTAAAGAATCATTTATATTTGATGAATTAGAAGAAAATTGGCTTGGGGTATCCCATGTTGAAATGGAAGATTCCCTAAAATATTGCTTAGTAAAAGGATCTAAATATTTAGATAAATTATACTTTGGAACAGGCAACCGAGCATATATTGGAATGGCTGGAATATATGATTATAAAGACTATTGGAAAAGTTTAGAGGATCATAAAATAATTAAAGATGAATATCAAGTAATTCATGGGTTTGATGGAATGGATAAAATAAGATTAGTTAATTTTACTTGGTTTGATACTGGTAATAATGAATCATACGAAAATACAAGAAAACATTTTCCTAAAGAAGTAGTAGCTGTTAAAAATAAAGAATCTATATTCATTGATGAGGGTAAAGTAATTAAATATTTTACAGATTCAGATAAAGTTACTAAAAGAATAAAAAGAACTGAATTTTTGAATGGGTATTGCCCTAAAGTTACTAAGTTAAATGATAATATGTATTCTTATGATTATGTACCTGGTAAGTTATTTTCAAACATTTTAGATGATAATATTTTAAAAGATATTTTAAGTTTTTATCATAATAAATTTTCAATAAAAAAGTTTAAAAAATCTGATAAATTTTTAACCAATTGTATTAGGATATATAAAACTAAAACTTATGATAGGATTAAATTTTTTGAAAATTCTCGTTTAGATAAAATTGAATATATTAATGGTGTTAAAGTTAGTGGAATAAAAGAATTATTGGATAGAATTAATTGGGACTCTATATATAAAAATGCTATTCCTTCTTATTTTCATGGGGATTTTCAACCTGAAAATATAATTCATGACGGTAATGACTTTAAATTAATAGATTGGAGAGAATCATTTGGGGATAGTTTAGATGTAGGAGATTTATATTATGATTTAGGAAAATTATACCATGCTTTAATAATTAATGGTCAAATTGTTTTAAAAAAAGGATATGAATATTCTTTAAAAGATAATAATGCCTATATCAGCTATATTACAAAAAGTAATTTATTATTTTTATTAAATTATTTTGAAAAGTTTTGCAAAAATAATGATCTAGATTGGGATAATGTTGAACTTTTGGGCATATTACAATATATAGGAATATGTTCTTTATACCAGGACTTCCATGAAGGAAAATACGGAGAATTTTTATTCTTATTAGGAAAATATTTATTAACTAAAAAATTAAATAATGAAAGAATTAATTGATCTTTATAAAACAGAATCAGATACGGCATTTAAATCTATATCAAGCTTATCTATAGTTGATTTTGTAAATTTAATTATCAAAGCATATAAAAATGAAAGTAAAGTATTTGCTTGTGGTAATGGGGGGAATGTAGCCTCTGTACAAAATTTAGTATTAGATTTAAATATGCATCCTTTTGTATCAGAAGATAAATCCTCTAGAAAAGGTAAAAGAAATAAATTTCAAGCTATTAGCTTATGTGATTCAGCGGCAGCTATAACAGGAATGACTAATGATATTGGGTTTGAAAATATATTTGCTGAACAGCTAAAATATCAAGCAAGCGAAGGAGATATATTATTCGCAATGTCAGGTTCAGGAAATTCTAAAAATGTAATAGAAGCTTTAAAAGTAGCTAAAGAAATAGGTATGATTTGTATAGTAATGACAAGAAATCAAAATACTAAATCAGATGAATATGCAGATTTAATGTTAAGAATTACTAGTAAAAATTCTCAATTTCCAGGCCAAACTGGAGGAAATAATAATAATTTCCATTATGAAGACTGTATATCAAAAGTATCTCATATAGCTGTAGGAATATTAAAACAATATGTTGAAAATGAAAATTGATCCAAATAAACTAAGAAAACATGTTTTAGACATGGTATATGAAAAACAATCTGGCCATATTGGTGGTAGTTTTTCAATAGCTGAAATTGTAGCTTATTTATATAGTAACTATGATTTAATAACTCCTAATAAAGATAAATTAATTTTATCTAAGGGACATGCAGTACCTATTTTATATGCTGCCCTATATGAATTAGGTTATATTGATACTTTAGATAATTTTAGAGAAGTAAATTCACCCTTACAAGGGCATCCAGATAAAGTTAGACTTCCTTATATGCATGCTACTACAGGAGCTTTGGGCCAAGGCCTTAGTATAAGTATAGGCCATGCTTTAGCCTGTAAAACTAAAGGTTTATCTAATAGTATTTTTTGTATTTTAGGAGATGGTGAAATTCAAGAAGGACAAATTTGGGAAGCTTTTATGTTAGCCCCTAAATACAAATTGGATAATTTAGTATGTTTTATAGATAGCAATAAATCACAAAATGATGGTTATGTAAAGGATATATTAGACATGAAAGATTTATCTGCTAAAATAGAATCTTTTGGTTGGGATGTTTATAATATAGATGGGCATGATTTAGATCAAATTACATCTACTTTAGAAGATAAATATGTAAAAGTTAGTAAACCTACTTGTGTAATCTTGAATACAGTAAAAGGTAAAGGTATTTCATTTATGGAACAACCTGAATGGCATGCTAAAGCCCCAAATCAAGAAGAATATGTTAAATCCTTAAAAGAATTAAGTTATGAAAGCAACGCGTGATGCATTTGGAGAACAATTAGTAGAATCAGGAAAAGATAACCCTAATATAGTAGGGGTTAATGCTGATTTAGGAAAAGCTACTAAATTAAGTAAATTTGGTGAAGCTTACCCTGATAGATTTTTTGAAGTAGGGATTGCAGAAAATAATATGATAGGAGTAGCTTCAGGTTTATCTGAATATGGGTATAAAGTATTTTTAGCTTCCTTTGCTTCATTTTTAACAGGCAAATATGATACTATTAGATGTTCAATTTCATACTCTAATGCCCCATGTATTATAGTAGGAACTCATGGTGGGTTAGCTATTGGAAAAGATGGTGTAACTCAAATGGGACTAGAAGATTTAAGTTTAATGAGATCACTACCTGGCATGACCGTATTAAATCCTTCAACATATAACCAAACAAAATCAGTTGTAAAATGGCTTTGTGATAATGATTTAGATAATCCTTATTATTTAAGGTTAGGTAGACAACCTGTTAAAGAATTATATAATGAAAATATTTCTTTTGAATTAGGAAAAGGAATTATTTGTAAAGAAGGATCTAATGGAGTAGTATTCTCTACAGGATGTACTTTACCTGATGTTATAGAGGCAACTAAAGATTTAGATGTAACTGTTATTGATATGCCTACTATTAAACCTTTAGATAAAGAAATTATAAAGCATTACTCTAAAGGTAATATTTTTACAGTTGAGGACCATTCAATAATTGGTGGTTTAGGATCTAGTGTTGCAGAAGTAATGGCTGAAGAAGGAATTCAAGGAAAACTTCATAGAATAGGAGTAAACGATGTATTCCCTGAATCAGGCACACCATCGGATTTATATGAAAAATATGGTTTAAGTGCTAATAGAATAAAAGAAAAAATATCTAATGAGTTGGATAAATAAAGATACAGAAATATATTGTTCATTTGCTAAAAAAGCAGGTAACACGGGTTGCCAAATGATGAACTCAGCCTTTTATTACTATGGTTTAAATAAAATTTACAAATCATTTTCAGTAGATAATATAAAAGATGCAGTTAATGCAGTTAAAACTTTAAATATTAAGGGATTTGCTATTACAATGCCTTATAAAAAAGAAGTTTTAAATTATGTGGATAAAATAGATCCATCTGCTAAAGTAGGAGCAGCTAATACTGTAATTAATAATGAAGGAAAATTAACAGCTTATAATACTGATTATTTAGCTGCTTTAGATTATTTAAGGAAAATAGAATCCTATAAGGAATTTTACATATTAGGAAATGGGGGTTATGCTTTAGCAGTTAAAGCTGCAGCTAAAGAATTAGGCATGGGGTTTATTGAGGTTAATAGAAATAATTGGGATATACTCCCTACTATAAACAATTGCTTAATATATAATTGCACCCCAGTAGAAAATTTAGATTATTTGTATGAAAATAACCATTTTATAAACTGTATTGTTACATCTGAATCTGGACATGCACTAGCAACTTTACAAGCATCTTATCAATTTAATTTATATACTGGGTTAAAATTTCCATACTAAAAGTATAATATGAAAGAAACGAGACCAAAAACTATATTTTGTGATATAGATGGGACTCTTGTAGCCCATGAATCACCTTTCAAAGCTACCAAACCTAATTTTGAAATGCAGGTACTTCCTGGAACTATTGAAAAGTTAGAAGAGTGGGATAGAGCAGGACATAATATAATTCTTACTACAGGAAGAAGAGAAAGTATGAGAAAAGTAACTGAAGATCAACTATCAAAAGCAGGTATTATATATGATTATTTGTTAATGGGTATAAAAGGTGGTAAAAGATATCTTATAAATGATAGAAAACCTTATGGTAGTGAGGATTATGCTTTAGCTATAAACATTAATAGAAATGAAGGTATTAAAAATATTAATTTATGATTTTACTTTGTAATACATTTATAACAGAACAACCAGCTCAAGTAACAGGCCAAATGGCAAATGGTAATTGGGCTCAATCCCCAAAATACAGAGAAAATCTTAAAAAATTTACTAATTTTGATATATTTAAATATTCATTATCAAGTTTAGCTGTGGCTTATCCTTGGAGTAAAGTTATATTAAAAATAGAATTAGACCCTATTTATCAACCTCGCCAACAGGAATTAGAAGATTTTATAAAAAGTGAATTTAAAGAATTTAATTTAATACTAAATTGGGAAAGAAATTATTTCCAAAGTGATTGGAAAAAAGATTATGAAATTTTAGATGATGAATTAATTTGGTTTTATTGTAACCATGACCATATATTTTTTGATTCTAATACCAAATATTTAGAAGATTTAGTTGAAAAAATGAGAGGACAAAAACTATGTTCTTTACATTTTTCTCACTGGCCTGAAAATATTAGAACTGCTAAAAATGGAGGTGTTGCATTACCAAGAGATCCTTCTACATACCAAAAAGAAGATAATTACATCTCAGTTGTAAATGAAAGTATTGATAGTATACAAATTATAACTAAAGATTTATATTATGAATGGTGGTGTACTGGAGAATTTGAAGGAGTGAAATTACCTCGTCCTGATTATTTTGGTATAAACTTAGCGGAACTTAAAAAAATCCCTTATCATAAAATAATAATTCCTTTAAAAGAAATCTGTAGACATTTTGATGGTTATCAACACGTTCAACCTATTATTACTAATAATCAATGCCCTGCTATTGATATTCCTCCTGGTTTTTTTGAAAATAATATAAAAATTAGATATGGTTATGATGATTATAAAGAAGGATGGGTTAATATTAATCCTAAAAATGATTATTATTACGCTTATAGTAAATCAGGAACTGATTATAAATTTACTTTAGAAGATCTTCCTTTAGTTTGGAAATCTAGAATCTCTATAGTAGATTCAAATATTAACCTAGATGAAGAAGAAATACTTCAATATAGATTAAAATCAATTTTAGAAATGATATATACTTCTGATTATTATTTTATAGATGATGAAGTAAAAAATAAAATACTAAACGAATATTTAAAACAATATCCTGAATATCAGATTTATGAAGATTAAAAATATATTAATAACAGGAGCTGGTGGATTAATCGGCTCAGAAGCAGTAGATTATTATTGTAGTCAAGGGTTTCAAGTTTATGGAATTGAAAATAATCAACGACAAGTATTTTTTGGAGAAAAAGGTAGCACATTATCTAGATTAAATCAATTACAAACACAATACCCAACATTTAAAAATTTTAATATTGATATTAGAGATAAAAATACAGTATTAGAATTATTTAAAACAATTAAATTTAATGTTATTATTCATACGGCCGCACAACCAAGCCATGATAAAGCAGCTGATATTCCATTTGATGATTTTGAAACAAATGCTAATGGTACTTTACATTTATTAGAAGCTGTTAGACAAACAAATAAAGATTGTATTTTTATTCATATGTCTACTAATAAGGTATATGGTGATAAACCTAATACATTAGAATTAATTGAATTACCTACTCGTTATGATTATTTTAGCCCTGAATATAAGAATGGTATAAATGAAAATTTTAGTATTGATCAATCAAAACATAGTATATTTGGTGCTAGTAAAGTAGCAGCAGATGTAATGGTTCAAGAATATGGTCGTTACTTTGGAATACCATCATGTGTTTTAAGAGGTGGATGTTTAACAGGTGAAAACCATAGTGGTGTTGAACTGCATGGATTTTTAAATTACTTAGTTAAATGTAATGCTGATGGGACTAAATACAATATATTTGGATACCAGGGAAAACAAGTTAGAGATAATATCCACTCATCAGATGTAATTCAATTTATGGATTTATTCATTGCTGATCCTCGTGTTGCTGAAGTATATAATATTGGTGGGGGTAAAGATAATTCATGTTCAATATTAGAAGCATTTAATTTAGTAGAACAGGTATCTAATAAACAAATGGTGTATGAATATGTTGATACTAATAGAATAGGTGATCATATTTGTTATTATAGTGATTTATCTAAAATAAAAGAACACTATCCTAAATTTAGAATTACAAAAGATTTATCGTATATTATAGAAAACATATATAAAAAAAGTTAAATGAAATTTTATTCCCAATTTAGACAAGATGAATTTGTTTATACTACTTATTTCAAAGACAAAAAAAATGGAGTGTTTGTTGACATAGGGGCATATGATGGTGAAGTTGATAGCAATTCATTATTTTTTGAAAATCTAGGATGGACTGGTTTTTGTATAGAACCTAATCCTGAAATATTCAATCAATTAAAAACCATAAGAAAATGTAAATGTTTTCCATATGCTATAAGCAATGAAAATAAAACAGCTCAGTTTTTCCAAATTAAAAAAGGTGGACCTAATGTTTTAAGTGGTTTAGTAGATGAGTTTAGTCAAAAGGCTATTTATAGAATTAATGAATATAATTTAGAAGATACACAACAATATGATTATATTGATGTTGAATGTAGAACATTTGATAGTTTAATAAATGTATATGATATTGATTTTTTATCTTTAGATACTGAGGGTAATGAATTAAAAATATTACAATCTATTGATTTTACTAAATATAATATAGATGTAATAACAGTAGAAAATAATGATTATGATGATAAATTTATAAATTTCTTTAAAGATAAAAATTATTCACGTGTAATAAAATTAGGATGTGATGAAATTTATAAAAAAATAAAATAAAATGAAATTATTTATAAACCATTTCGAAAAATCTAGTTTTGAAACAAAATTAGATCATTTAAAAAATATTGATTTTTCTTTATTTGTAGATTATGTCCCTAAAACTAATGAAGATTTATCATCAATTAATATCTTTGTATTACAAGAACCTAATGAATATTTTGGATATCATGATTGGGTTATTAAAAATCAACATTTATTTAACATAATATTAACTTGGGATGATAAAGTATTAAATAGTTGTGAAAATGCTATATTTTTACCTTTTGGTAGTTCATGGATAACAGAAGAAATAGGTTTAAAATTTAGAGAAAAAACATTTGAATTAGGTCACTTATGCGGAGATAAATTATTAACATATGGGCATAGTTTAAGACATGAATTATTTAATAGAGAAAAAGAAATAAAAATACCTACTCGATTTAAATTTAAAGGAGAAACAATACTACCTGCAGCGTTAATTACTAAAGAAGAAATCTTTGGTGATCCAATGTTTGCTGTGGTAATTGAAAATACTTCTCATAATGGGTACTTTACTGAAAAAATTACAGATTGTATGTTGTTAAAAACAATTCCTATATATTGGGGGTGTTCAGATATTAATAAATTTTACAACCCTAAAGGCATAATTAATTTTCAAAGTGTTGATCAATTAATTCAGATAGCTAATAATTTAACTCCTGATTTTTATAATAGTAAAAAAGATATTATAGAAGAAAATTATAATCGAGTTCAAGAATATCAAAATTATGAACAACGAATAATAAATGAAATAACAGAAATATTTAAACTTAACAGTTTAATTTAATAAAATATGAAAAAAGTATGGTATGCCCCTAATAAATTTGAAGCTTATGGGGAAGAAGAAATTAAAGCAGTAGAAGCTTGTTTAAGAGAAGGTTGGTTAGCAGGTTTTGGACCTCGTTCTAAGGAATTTGAAGAACGAATTTCTAAAATGTTTGGTAAAAAACTAGGAGTATTTGTTAATTCAGGTTCTTCAGCATGTTTATTAGCCTTAGCGAGTATTAATCTTCCTAAAGGAAGTAAAGTTATTACACCTGCTTGTACATTTTCCACTACATTAGCCCCTATCATTCAGTTGGGTCTAAAACCTGTTTTTGTGGATGTTGAATTAACTACATATGTTCCTTCAGTTAAAAGTATAATTGATATCTTGACATCTCCCGAAGAAGAAATGTTTAATGATGTTAAAGCTATTATGGTGCCTAATCTAATAGGTAATAAACCTGATTGGAAACTGTTAAGATCAGAATTAAAAAGAATTAATAGAGAAGATATTATATTAATTGAAGATTCAGCCGACACTATAACATATACGGAAGATAGCGATATATCAACGACTAGTTTTTATGCTTCCCATGTAATCACGGCAGGTGGAGCAGGTGGAATGGTAATGTTTAATAACGAAAAATTTCACAATAGAGCATTGCAATATAGAGATTGGGGTCGTATAGGAGATGATAGTGAAATTATGGATGATAGGTTTAACCATAAAGTGGATGGTATTCCTTATGATCATAAATTTTTATATGGTGTTTTAGGGTATAATTTTAAATCATCTGAAATGAATGCCGCATTTGGGCTAGTGCAGTTAGAACGGTTTAAGAAATTTGAAGGTATTAGAAGAGCTAATTTTGAAAGATACCTTGAAAACCTTAAAGAAGTAAAAGAAATTACATTGCCTAATGATAGTATTAAACCAAATTGGTTAGCTATTCCTTTACAAGCAGAGGATAGATTAGGTTTATTAACATTTTTAGAAGAAAACAATATTCAAACTAGAGTAACATTTGCTGGTAATGTAACTCGTCATCCAATTTATAGAGAATACCTTCAAGAATTTAAGAATTCTGATGATATTATGAAAAATGGATTTTTATTAGGAGCCCATCATGGAATGACTACTGAAGATGTTGATTATGTTTGTGGTAAAATTAAAGAATATTTTAATAAATGAAAAAAGTAGTTTATATAACAGGTTGTTTAGGATTTATAGGACAATACGTAACCCAAAAATGCCTCCAAAAAGGTTGGTATGTTAGAGGGATTGATAAATGTACATATGCTTCTAATAAAGATTTATTGGAAATTTTTAATACCTACGAAAATTTTGAATTTGAGGAAAAAGACATCAATGATATTGAGTTTTTATATGATTGTGACTATATAATTAATACTGCGGCCGAAACCCATGTTGGAAATTCTATTGTAAAAAGTGATGATTTTATCCACTCAAATATAAATGGAGTACACCACTTATTAGAATTACTTAAAAATTATAGGCAGGAAAACTCAACCATACCCACATTTTTACATTTCAGTACTGATGAGGTTTATGGTGATATTGTTCAGGGGGAACACATTGAAACCGATATACTCAAACCATCAAACCCATATTCAGCTACTAAAGCAGCTGCAGATATGTTAATTCAGGCTTGGGCTAGAACTTATGATATCCCCTACATTATAGTTAGACCTACAAATAACTATGGGTTGGGTCAATATGTAGAAAAATTAATACCCAAATCAATTAAATTTTTAAAGTTAGAAAGAAAAATTCCATTACATAATAATGGAACTCCTGTGAGGAATTGGTTACATGCTGATGATACCGCGGAGGCAATTATTACAATAATTAACAGTAATGTTAAAAATGAGATTTACAATATTTGTGGTGGGTTTGAACAAACTAATTTGGAGACAGTAAGTAAAATTATTAAATTATATGACCCACAATCCATCTCCCCATCATCAGAATATTTAGATTTATCTTATAATAGAGATGGGCAGGATTTAAGATATGCTTTAAATGATAATAAATTAAGAAATTTAGGGTGGGTTCCTGAAAAAATATTTGATAAAGAATTGCCTGAAATAATAAAATATTATAAACGTAAATTTATATGGTAGGCTTAAAAAAAAGAATTTTAGATATAGCTTATAAAAATAAGTTATCTCATTTAGGGTCTTATTTATCTAGTGTGGATATTATAGATGAAATTTATAATAAAAAAAGTTTAGAAGATATTTTTATTTTATCCTCGGGACATGCTGCTTTAGCTATGTATGTTGTTATTGAAAAATATACAGGAATTGATGCTGAAAAATTATTTAAAAAACATGGGGGACACCCCCATAGGGATGAATCAAATGGGATTTTTTGCTCTACAGGGAGTTTAGGGATGGGTCTAACAGTAGCTGTAGGTAGAGCTTTAGCAAATCCTAGTAAAAAAATATATGTTTTAATTAGTGATGGTGAATGTGCTGAAGGGTCAATTTGGGAATCCTTAAGATTTATTAAAGAAAATAATTTAGAAAATATTGAGGTTCATGTAAATGTAAATGGTTACGCTGCTTACGATAAAGTAGATACTAATTATTTAATTAAAAGATTAAAAGCTTTTCTACCAAGTATTAATATTCATAAAACTACAGTTAATCAAACCCCATTTTTAAAAGGATTAAATGCTCATTATCATGTGATGAGTGAACAAGATTATTTATCAATATGAGAAAACAATTTGCTGAGTTTTTACATTCTGAAATGTCTCAGAATGAAGATATTCATGTTATAACCGGAGATTTGGGTTATGGACTTTGGGATAAAATCAAAATCGATTACCCAGACCGCTTTACTAACTTTTTATCCTCAGAACAATTAATGGTGGGTGCAGCATGTGGGATGGCTATGGAAGGAAAAATACCTGTAGTATACTCAATTACACCTTTTGTATTATACAGGCCATTTGAATGGATTAGAAATTATTTAGACCATGAAAAAATACCTGTTAAACTAGCAGGTGGGGGAAGAGATAAAGATTATGGTTATTTAGGATTTTCCCATTGGGCCGAAGAAGATGAACAAGTAATGTCAGTATTTAAAAACATCCAATTTTATAAACCTAAAGAATTTACTAAGGAAATAGGTTTAGATTTAATATATAATAACCAACCTAGTTATTTAAACTTATCTAGATGAAAATATTAATTACAGGTGGAACAGGTTTTATTGGGGGGAGAATTAAGAATTTATTATCAAATAATAAGGATTATAATATAACTTCACTTAGTAGTAAAGATTGTGATTTATTAGATCTGAATCAAGTAGAACACTTATTTAAGGAAAAATATGATGTTGTTATAAATTGTGCCGCTAAAGGAGTATCTAATTTAGATGATGAGCAAGTATATTGGGATAATCTTACAATATTTAATAATTTAAAACTTTACAAAGAAAAATATAATACATTTATAAACATAGGAAGTGGTTCAGAATTAAACCCTACACATTGGTATAGTAAATCAAAAGCTAAAATATGGGAAGAAATTCAAAAAGAAGATAATTTTTATAATGTAAGAGTATGGGGGTGTTTTGGGAAAGGTGAACCTGAATTTAGGTTTTTTAATAAATTGTTTTCATCCCAAAAACAAAATACTAAATTTACTATAAATAAAAATATATACTTTGATTTTATATGGGTAGATGATTTAGTAAGGATTATAGAACAGATTATGTTAAACCCCCCTTCTTTTAAAGAAATTAATGCGGTTTATAAAGAAAAATATAGTTTAATAAATTTAGCAACTTTAGCTAGTAATCATTTTAAATTTAGTTTCCCCATTGAAATTATTCATACTAATTATCCCTTCCGTAATAAAATTCCAACTTATAATGGTGAGTTAAATCATAACTACAAGGTTGAAGGATTAATTAAAGGATTAAAAAGTTATTGGAATGAATATTAAAATTAAAATACATTTAATGCCATGGGAAATAGATTATGCCTTATTAACATTCTCTCAATTAAAAAAATCTTTATATCATTTATCTCAAGAAGATAATATTGAAATATCTAGTGTTTTAAATTTATCTTCATACATTATTAATTGGGAAGAATCTAAATTACCTAAAGAATATTTTATCCAAAAATATCAAGATATTTCTAAAATGTTAGAAGGTTATAAACATACCTCAAAAATATATGATGAGGATCAACTATATGGACATTTAGACTTTGAAAAAGAAATTATTTCTCCCGAAGTAGATTATTACATTAGCATCTGCCCTGATATCTGTTTCAGTGAATATGCTTTAAGTTATCTAATAGAATCCGCAAAGCAAGTAGAAAATAAATATTTTGTTATAACCCCTCAAACTTCAAAAGTAGGAGATGAAGATTGGGATGAAATAACTAACTCACATTTTGTTAACATTCCATACGGAGATTATCTTAAAGTAAATGTTTTTGATGTTTATAATACAAACTATTTAGAAACTGAGAAAAATCTTTATCCTACATTAAAGAGTAAATTTGCTGGGTGGTTTGATTTATATAGTAAAAGTGTAGTTGAGGAATTATGCCCATATCAAGAAGATTGGGGAGGGTATGGTCCCTGGGATTTATATTCTATAATTCTAACTAACCATTTAAAGGAACAAGGAGTAGATTTTCAACAATATTTAATTCAAGGAGAAGTTATTTGGATGTACCCCTCAGGACCTTTAATTAAAAATGGAATGGATGGATTTTCAGGGTATTATAAAAATCTTCTTGCAAAAAATTCCATACCAGACCAAAGACAAAAATTTGAATCAAATTTAGATATGTATTTAAATAAAACTATTGAATCTTTAAAAGAAAAAAATATAATATGATATCACTTATAATACCGGTACCTACGAAAAAAAGTAAATACCTTATCAATCTTTTGAATAATATTGATGAGTTATACCCTGATAGAAATGAAGTTGAGGTTGTAGTAGTTGATGATAAAGATGTATCTTTAGGTACTAAGTATAATAAAGCTGTTAGTTTATCTAAGGGTGAAAAAATAATTTTACTCCATGACGATATGGTTTTACAACCTGGTTTTATTGAAACTATGGATAAACATATCGAAAAAGGAAAAATTATTACTTATACGAGGGTTGAACCACCACTATATACAGATTTATATCCTGGTAAGGTATTATTAGATTGTGGTAGAGACTTAGAGGATTTTGATAAGTCTAAATTTGAAGGGTGTAAAGTTGAAGGAGAATTAGTGGATGGGGGTTCTCAATTATTTTTTGGATGTTATCGAGAAGATTATATTGGAATGGATGGTGAAACTTTTGAAATGTTTTGTGAAGATGATGATATCCATTTACGATATGACCTGGCAGGATATCAAAGGAAAGTAAGTCCGGCATGTGTTTATCATTTTGTAAGCAAAACATCCAGAGCATCTTCTAATTCAAAACAAATTGAACTTAACTCCAATAGGAACTTTATTAGAAAATGGGGTTGGAGAAGCTCTATTCATAATAAAACATACGATATAGGGTTTAAAATAAAGCATTGTAATTTAGGATTATTAGAAGCATTGGAACCCTGGTGTTCTTATATTTTGATCGATGATGAAACGTTAAAAATTCCGTATTCCCAACAAGAACAAAAAAATACTTCATTTAATTTAGATAATAGAATATTAACTCCTCCAAATAAACTTGTCAATGAAATTATAATTGAGATTGATGGTCAAACCTTTACTCAAGAAGAATGGGGGTACATAAGCCAAATTACAGATATTATATATGAAAATAATTGTGAGGGTGCATTTGAATTAGGAAATCTAAAAGTTATGATTAAAGAAATGAATGAATACCCTAATGCTAGAAGATTATAAATAATCTAATATTTATAAGAAACCCAGTAATATTATAACTCATGGGAAAAGAAATCAAAACAGAAAAAAGAGAAATCCCTTTAATATCATTTGAATATGATGAATGGGAAGATTTACAACATTTAGTATTTGAAGATAGTTTTATTTCTCCCATAATAAGATACACTTTAGAAGCTATTAAATATTCTATTGAGAATAAATTAAATAAAGCAGAATTATTTATTGTTGATAATTTATCTTTAGGAGTTGATTTACCTAGATCTGAGTTTTCAAATGCTTTAAAGAGGATACTTAAATATTATGAGAAAGAAGAAGATTATAATGAGTGTGTTGAAATACAAAATTTAATTAAAAATTTATGATACGTTGGAAGTTTTTTTATTTAAATGATCCAAAAAAGGAGGCATTAGGTCAGACTTATTCCCCAAATAAAGACCAAGCTGAATTGTTTTTTAGTAAAGTTAAAAATTTACCCCTTAAAAAATTTAAAGAAATATTTGGGGTAGCAATGAATCTTGATTAATTTATAATATGTAAATGGATAATTCAAAAGAAGATATTCAAAAGTTATTTAGTTTAATTTTAGGTTCTAAAGTTAATACTACGTCAAAAACCATAGAAATAGATAAAAAAGATTTATTTATTTTTTGTGTAGAACAGTTAGGAGATTGTCTTAAAAAAGAAGAACAATTAGAAGGGATTGGGGTTAACCTAAGTCAAATTACAGATCCCCTCTGGTTTGTAATTGAAAATTTAAGCTCTGCGTTTTATGGGAGTAAAACTACTGATTTAATCATGTGGTTTATTTATGAGAGAACAGATATTGATGGGAAAATCCAATATTATATAGATGATTCAGGTAAAAAATTTATATTTAATACTCCGGAGGATTTATGGAGTTATGTGAACTATAGTATATTATAGTAAAGTTTGGATTGTTTAAAATCTTTTCGTATATTTACCAACAATAATTAATAATAATGAGTTATGAAGTTAGAGATGATACCTTGTATTGTTTGTAAAAAAGATATGCCTAAACTTCGTTTAGAAAAGTATGGGTATAAAAATTGTATAAATTGTTCCACCACCGAAACTTATAAAGCTATAATTACAACAGGGGGTGAAGGGGATCATACTTGGAATGATATCCAAATTCTTACTGATGCACAATACCAAAAATACAACCAGGGGGAAGAAAAAAGTAAAGGTAAACTTAATAACTCTTTAGATAATGAAGATCAAGATAATAATCTTCAAGGACCTTTTACTATTATAACCCCAGAAGATTAACAAAAATGCCTAAGGCAAAACCCCTCTCTAAAGAGCAAATATTGGCGGCCATGGATAAAACTTTATCCAATAGAGCAGCTAGTAGGTATTTAAATGTATCCTACATCCATTATAAAAAATGGGCTAAGGTTTATACAGATGAAGAATCTGGAAAAAGTCTATTTGAAAAGCATAAAAACCAATCTGGGAAAGGTATTCCTAAATTTTTAAATAATAAAGGAAAAGAACCTGCTTTATTAGACATAATTGAAGGGAGAACAGATATATCCTCGTTTAACCCAGCAAAAATTAAATATCGTTTAATTACTGAAGGGTATTTAAATGAAGAATGTGCTGAATGTGGGTTTAAAGAAAGAAGGGTATTTGATTACAAAATGCCGCTATTATTGCATTTTAAAGACAAAAATAAAAAAAATTATAGGAAAGAAAATATTGAATTATTATGTTATAACTGTTTTTATCTATTTATCGGTGATATTTTTACTAATAAACAAATTGAAGGTTTAGAAGACCACAAACCTGTTAACCAGAGTAAAAGTAATTGGGACGTCGATGAATATCATCTTAGAAGACTAAAAGAATTAGGTTTAGATGATGACGAAGATAATGCAGATCAATATATTTCTAGAATATGAAGAAAAAACAGAAAAAGATACCTCTTCTCAAAAAAGGAAAACATAAAAAACATGATAAGCTTGTTAATGATTACGATAATCAAAAACAAAGACACTTAGAAAAACTTGCTACTAAAATGTTGGAGAATGAAGAAAAATTTCGTACATTAAAGGAAAAGAAAATAAAGGGTAATTTTTTAAATTTATTTTAATGTCCCGTAAGATAAAAGTTAAGACACAAGAAGAGTTTGAGCACAGAGCAAAATCACATGACCTTCAAATATCTAAGGCATGTGTAAGAGGTATTTTAGATAATTTAGACAGTAAAAAACGCCATATTCATATATTAGAAATCACAGTTGAGGAAGATGATACCATTTTCGATATAACTTGTGATAAAAAAGATTTTGTAGAAACTTTAGAAAAAAATCTAACGATAATGGAAAAGTGGGAACAATACGAGATTTGTTCTGAAATAGTTAAAGCAATAAAAATTTTAAAATCTAAGTAGTTATGTTATATAGGTATGATAAGAAGAATCTTCAATTTACAAAAATAACAAACATGCACGATAGTAAAACTTTAATAATGGTTATAGTTATTACTTTTTTAATCACAATATTGGCTTGTATTTTTTCATATTGGACAGGAGTAACAAAAGGATTAAGGCATCCTATTCCATTCGAAAAAGAATTAATAGTACTTGAGGATAAAATTGATACTTTTTCTAGAGATGAATTAATTATTATGTTAAAAGACTTAAATATAAAACACCCACATATTGTTTTAGCTCAGTCTATTCTAGAAACAGGAAACTTTAAAAGTACTATTTTTAAGCAAAATAACAACCTATTTGGAATGAAAGAAGCAAGACAAAGAGTAAAAACAGCAAAAGGTACCCAATTAAACCATGCCTATTATGATAATTGGAAGGAAAGTGTTTATGATTATGCTTTTTACCAATGTCGCTACTTAGGTAGGATTACTGATGAAGAAGAATATTATAAAGCTTTAGATGCTTCATATGCTGAAGCTGATCATTATTCCCAAGCATTAAAACGTATAGTTAAAAAACAAAATCTAAAACAAATATTTAAATAATGGCTAGACAAACATTAACAACTTCCCTGCAAAAAATTAGAAGGAAAAAAAAAGGAATTCATAGTAAAAATAAAACTTCAAAAATTAAATCAAGTATAAACTATAAAAAACTCTATAGAGGGCAAGGTAAATAATTCAACATTATGAGTAAAAATTCAACACAAGCATTAATAGAACAGGCTAAAATATTTAATAGTTCTCTTAAACATAATTCTAAAAAGAAAAAGAAAAATAATCCTAAATCTCGTAGTAATTAAAGCATCTATAATTTCAATATTGTATTCTTTAGATGATAAAACTTTAACTAAAATGGCAGAATTTGAGGGAGGAGAAAGTTTAAAACAGTTTTGTATACTATTAACATTAGATATCCAAATGGAAAAAGAAATAAAAAAACATAGATTTCATTTGGATACTTAAAATATTTTTCGTATATTTACATATTAAATAATAAAAGTTATGAGTAAAAATTTAGGTCCTATTGCCCAAGAATGGGTAAAAATTAAATCAATTTATGATTCCAATACTAATAGAAATTCTACCTATGGTGAAAATTTTGAAATAGGAGGTGAATTAGATCAAATGATTGGGGAGTTTATTGAAAAATTAGGAAAGCTTACTGAACATTATGGTTATCGTTGTATAATTGATGGTATAAAAATGGATTTATGGAAAGATCGTATTTGGAATTTATGTGAAAATGCTGGGTTATTACCCCCACTTCCAGATTCATTCCAAGAGGAAAGTGATGAAAATAGTGATTGGGAAAACCCATCCTTAGAAGAGAGTTTTGATGAAGATGCTTTTGATGAACAAATTTATAATGCCTAAAAAAAAGATTAAAGTATTTAATGAATATTATGAGGCTATACTTTACTGTATACTGCATAATGTAAAATATAAAAGAATATCAAAACACCATACTCGTTTAAATACTTCGAGAGATTGGTTTGTAGTACAACGTAATAGAAAAGTTTTAAAAAATGTCTGAGAAGAAAGGATACACAGGTAAAATGAAGTATGACTTTGATACTTCTAAATGTTGTGAAGTAGAATATAAACCTGGAAAATGGGGAAGAGTAACATCTAGGGAATTTAGAAGTTTTAACGGAAACCGACGAATTTTAAATGTATTAGATCCTGAAAAATTATTTTATGAGCCATATTATGGTCCTATATATTTTTATGGGACTAATACAAAAGTTCCTGAAGGGCAATTATGTAAAGGATATAATTATCTTAATGGTGTAGATCCTAGGGAGCAGTATAGAGTAACAGGTAGGAGAGGAAGAATATGAAAAGTTTATTTTTAGGTATTTTGTTGTTTACTATTGGTCAAACTGCAGTATGGTTCCAAACAAACGGTCAATTCATATCCCCTTGGATGAAGAATAATCCTATGATAATGGCATTTTTAGGGGTGCCTATCAGCTTTGCTTATATTTTTGCTACTGCATATATTGTAGAATATTATGAAGGTTATTTATGGCCATCAAGACTTATTGGGTTTGCTGCGGGTATCATAAGCTTTAGTTTTCTAACATATATTTATATGGGAGAAGGGTTATCCCTTAAAACGTTAATAACTTTAATTTTAGCAATTATTATTGTGTTAATACAAGTGTTTTATAAATAAATTATGGGTTATCGAGAATTATTCAAACATAATGATAAATTATATATCATTAAAGGTAAATCACTATGTTCCCATTTTCAAGATAAACAAGGGAAATTGCATTTAGAATTTGTAAAAGGAATGCAAAACCACCTAAGGGCGGATCATACTTTAAAAACAGATTCTCATTTTTTATTTGTTGAAACTATTGAAGAAATTGAATTTGATGAATTATGCCACGAGTAGATTATGAAGAAATATTAATGGATGAAAATTTTTATCCTTGTGATAAGTGTAAAACCACAGAATTTTATTTAGACTTTGATATTTATAAATGTGTAGAATGTGGGAAAGAAGTTGAAATGATAAAAGCTCCTAAAGCCCCAAAATTTAAAGAAAAAAAGAAACTAAGAAAATTTAGAGAGGAATGAAAAATAAATTAAAAAAATTGTGGAATTGGGTTTTAAACCGAACCACTTTAGATGAGAAAGTTATTGAACTAGTGGAAGAAGTAGAAGAAAGAATCGATAGAGTTAAAGAAGAAGTTGATGATGTAGTCCAATCAGCTAAAGAAGTAAAAAACCAAATTGCTGATGTCAAAGACGCAGCTAAAGGGAAAAAACGAAGAGGTAGACCTAAAAAATAAAAGTGGGGGGATTTGGATACCTAAACCATGTTTCGTATATTTACAATATAAAGAAATTAAGGTTATGGCATTATTTGTATTTACAAATTTAAACAAGCAT
>Ga0208162_1000575_pt1 | contig 21087 bp, 39 predicted proteins | sample CB_VirMetaG_4_FD_184539 | JGI IMG/M metagenome (GOLD analysis project Ga0208162, IMG submission 184539) | Freshwater to marine saline gradient viral communities from Chesapeake Bay - CB_1508_1M Viral MetaG (SPAdes) (version 4) | ecosystem: Environmental > Aquatic > Marine > Coastal | place: USA... | reverse complement strand
AAAGCAGATCCTGATGAATTACCATTTTAAATAATATGAGAATAAGTTACGCAATAACAGTTTGTAATGAATTTGTAGAAATACAACGTTTAGTTAACTTTTTAGTTAAAAACAAACGCTCACAAGACGAAATAGTTATTTTATATGACGAAGCAAATGGTGATATTGAAATTGAAAACTATTTAAGATCCCATTCAGTTAATGGTGAATTTAATTGGCATAAAGGAAAATTTAACCACCATTTTGCTGACTGGAAGAATAAATTAACCTCACTTTGTTCAGGTGACTATGTCTACCAAATTGATGCAGATGAAATGGTTTCAGCTTATGTTTTAGATATGTTGCCTGAAATTCTCTATCATAATGATGTTGATGTACTAAGAGTTCCTAGAATCAACACAGTTAAAGGCCTCACCCAAGAACACATTAATAAATGGGGTTGGAGAGTTGATGAAAAAGGTTGGGTTAACTTTCCTGATTTACAATGGAGAGTTTACAGAAATGACGGTAAAATAAGATGGATAAACAAAGTACACGAAGTACTAACAGGATATAAATCTGTAAGTTATTTACCAGCTGAAGAAGAGTGGTGTTTACGTCATGATAAAACAATAGAAAGACAAGAAAAACAAAACGAATTTTACGACAAATTGTAGATGGAAGATATTAAATCTTATAGAGAACAAGTTTTAGATGTTTTAAAGCAATCTAATAATCACTATGATACCCAAATTATAGAATTAGAGGTTTTAGATAAAAAATTTCAATACCATAGATGGCTTCACCCTTGGCAAGGTGCTTGGGAAGTAGAATCTTTATTCACAGAAGAAATTTTAAATAACTTATCTAAAATTATAAAACCCAATAGTACAGTTATTGATATAGGAGCCCACACTGGAAACATGTCTGTAGCTTATTCTTTATTTGCAGATAAAGTATTCTCATTTGAACCAAACCCAGCAACATTTGAGGTATTAGAAAAAAATTCTCAACTAAATCCTAAAATACAACCCTTTAATTATGCAGTTTCTGATGAAGAAGGAGCATTAGAATTTCATTATTCAGACTTTGGTTTTTGTAATGGTGGTTTTGCTACTAGAACTGATTTTGGAATTGGAGTAACAGGACATAAGGTTCCAATTGATGTTTATGCTATCAATTTAGAAAAGTTTTTAGAAGATAAAGAAATAGGGGAAGTATCTTTAATAAAAATTGATGCTGAAGGGCACGATAAAGATATCCTCAAAACTTTAACGGGTATTATAAAAAAACATAAACCAATACTAATCACAGAAATATATAATGGTTTATCCTCAAATGAAACAACTAATTTACTTGATACAATTCATTCTTTAGGTTATAAAGCATATGATGAAGAAGTAAATAAACTAGATTTAAATAATCTAGGAACTGAAATAAAATCTGTATTTGATATAAAACCTGGCTCAGGTCATAATTTAATTTGTGTATGATCCCTAATCATCTTCATTATGTGCATCTAAGTGGAGGAGGAAGAAAATGGAAATTTCACCATTATCTTTCAGTTAAGTCTGCTCATGTAAGAAGTGGAGTTGATAAGATATTTATGTGGGTTGACAAAGAACCTAATGGAGAATGGTGGGATAAAACTAAAAATTTAGTTCAAATAGAAAAAATTGAACCCCCAACTGAGATATTTGGTAAACCAATAACTCAACAAGCACATAAGAGTGATGTAATAAGATTACAAGTACTTTTAGAGTATGGAGGAATATATGTTGATACAGATACTATCTTTGTAAAATCATTCAAATCTTTATTAAACAATAAATTTGTTTTAGGACAACAAAATGTTAATGGGAGTGAAGGACTTTGTCCTGCTGTTATTCTATCAGAAGTTAATTCAACTTTTGGACAAAACTGGTTAGCAGGATTTGAAGATACATTTGGAGGAGGACCCCCAGGAAGTGATACTTGGTGTACCCATTCAGTTTATTATCCTTCATGGCTAGCTCAACAAATTCCACATGAAATAACAATATTAGACCATGAATCGTTTTTTTGGCCTTTATATCACCAACCTCACATTGAAATGATGTTTGAACAAAATCATAAATTTAAAAATGCTTATTCTCATCATTTATGGGAAAGTAGTGGTAAAAAATACTTGGATAACTTAACTAAAGATAGTATTTTAAAAGAAAATACAACATTTACAAATTTAGTAAAAGAACTGTTATGAATATAGTATTATATGCCGGAGACAGAAAATACTACTCAGTATTAGAATCTATTTCAGAAGAATTAAAAAATACTAATTATAGTTTTCTTTTCTATTATACAAAACAAACTCAATTATTATATCCAACTCACTCTGAACATAAAAAATATTTTGAATATGATGGCCAAGTTAGTCAAGAATCTCCTCAAATTTCTGAAACCTTAGGAATCCAAATTCCATTCAAACCAGATGTTTTAATATTAGCAAGAGAAAGATGGCAACCTGAACAATCTATAATTCATGAGTTTAAAACTAAATGGAATTGTATTGTATGTTGTGTTGAAGTAAGTAGTCACCTTTCTAACAATATTGAGAATCGTTTAGAAATGCTTTCAAGATATAATTATCCCCAAAACCAAGTAGATTACTTTTTTGAGCATAGTAACTGGGCAAAAGAAAGAAGAATAGATTGTTTAGATGAATCATTTCGTGATAAAATACAAGTAGTAGGAAATACTAGAAATTTTAAAAGTTTAAATAAAGAATCTTTAAAAGAAAAATATAAAATTGACCCAACCAAAAAACAGATACTATTTTGGGGAGTTATTAATACTACTAGAAAAACAGTCTTTAAAGCCCTTAAAACCCTAAGAAAAAAAACTATTAATACTCACCAAATATTTTACAAATGCTACCCAGGAGAGCCTTTTAATGAACGTTTTAAAAATGATTTTAATCCATTTATTATTGAAGGAGTAGAAGTAATATATGATGAAAATGATATTTATGGTATGGCTGAAATATGTGATACACATATAGCAGCTGCCAGTAGTGTATTTAATTTTGCTTTTATAAATAATAAAAAACTTGTTAATCTTGACAATATATGTGAAGCAAGTAAAAAAATGAATGACATTAATTTATATCTTGAAGAAACTAATAATGGAGTTGAAGACTCAGCTAAATTTTGGATGGGGGTATGGAATTTAAAATCAACAGAAGAATTTAAACAATTAATAGATTTATCTAGAATTCAAAAATTTAAAGATACTAATAAAAAGTATATAAAAAATGTACAAAAAGATACTATTAATTTTGATTGGGAATGTAATTTTTTAAATATTCCTAAAAAAGATAATAGTAAATTAGTTAATTATTTTGATGAATATAATTTTGATAATAAAGCATCAAAACGTATTATAAAATTTTTAAAAAATAAAATAAAATGACAAAAAACTATCAATTTGGGAATGAAAATCTTATATTAACTTGCCAAGATACTGAACATACTATTGGACTTATACAGAATGAACTTTCTACATATAAATCATTATTTAAGGTAAACTTTCAAGAAAATGACATTATATTAGATTTGGGAGCAAATTTAGGTATAATTTCGATATTATTATCAAAAAAATTCCCTTTTACTAAAATATATTCTTTTGAAGCTTCTCCTATAAACTATAAAAACTTTATAAAGAACATAGAATTAAATGAGTGTAAAAATATTAACCCTTTTAATTTAGCAGTGTGGTCAGAATCAGATAAAACAATTGAAATTCCAACTTCCCCAACAAACTCAGGAGGTTCTTCTATTTTTTATAAACCTGAATTTTATCAACAATACCCTGTATCTAAAGTAAAAACCATTTCTCTTGAAGATATTTTTAACCAAAATAATATTAATGAATGTAAATTGTTAAAAATAGATGTAGAAGGAGCTGAATATGAAATATTTAAAGAATTTCCTCAAGAAAACTATAAAAAAATAAAAAACATTGGAATTGAGTTCCATAAATGTAAAGCAGCTAATTCTTTTAATTTAAAAAAATCTTTAAAAAATAATAACATACCTATAATTTGTGAATTTAATGCTGGAGGAGGTAAACTAATACAATAATGAATATATTTGTAGACATAGACGAAACTATTTGTTTCTATGAAGGTGAAAGAGATTATAATCTTGCTAAACCTTATTTGGAAAACATAAAAAAGATTAATATATTATATGAAGAAGGTAATAAAATAACTTACTGGACAGCACGAGGTACAATGACAGGAATAGATTGGTATGAAATAACAAAAAAACAATTAGATAAATGGGGTTGTAAATACCATAACCTTATTACAGGACAAAAACCCGCTTACGATTTATTAATTTGTGATAAAACAAAAAGAATAGAAGAAATATGAAAAAAACGTATATCATTGCTGAAATTGGAATCAACCATAATGGTGATTTAGATATAGCAAAACAATTAATTGATATAGCATCCCTATCAGGATGTGATGCAGTTAAATTTCAAAAACGTAATCCTGATGTTTGTGTTCCTGAACATCAAAAGAATATAATGAGGGATACTCCTTGGGGAACAATGACTTATCTTGAATACAAATATAAAGTTGAGTTTGAAAAAGCAGAATATGATGAAATAGATAGTTATTGTAAAGAAAAAGGTATTGCTTGGTCTGCTTCACCTTGGGATTTAGATTCACTTGAATTCCTAAACCAATATGATCTTCCATTTATTAAGTTACCCTCAGCAATGCTAACAAATATTCCATTAGTTGAAGCATGTGCTAAAAGTGGAAAAAAAGTGATTTTATCTACTGGAATGAGTACAAAGAAGGAAATTGATGATGCGATCAATACTATAAAACAATTTACAGATAATTTTGCTATTCTCCATTGCAACTCCACTTACCCAGCTCCATTAAATGAACTTAATTTATCCACAATTACTACTTTAAAAAATAAATATAATTGTGAAGTAGGATATTCAGGTCATGAGTTTAGAATTGGAACTACAGTAGCTTCAGTTTATCTAGGAGCAACAATTATTGAACGCCATATTACTTTAGATAGAACAATGTGGGGAACCGACCATTTATCATCAGTTGAACCACAAGGTTTAATTAAACTTGTAAAAGGTATCCGTGAATTAGAAGAAGCATTTGGTAATGGAGTAATCCAAGTAACAGAATCAGAAAAAATAATTAGAAATAAATTAAGAGGATAATGAATTTTAATACTAAAACAATTCTAATTACAGGTGGAACAGGTTCACTTGGTAAAGCACTTATCAAACGACTTAAACAAAATAATAGAATTATAGTTTATAGTAGAGATGAGGGTAAACAAGCATTAGAATTTGGACATGATCCCTCTATTATTAGAGTAATAGGTGATGTTAGGGATTTTGATAAACTAAATGTTACCTTACAACGCCATAAAGTAGATTACATTATTCATACAGCGGCTCTAAAACGGATAGATGATATGGAATTTTATCCTGATGAATGTGTTAAAACAAACATTAATGGATCTGAAAATGTAGCTAGAGCAGCACTAGAAAATAAAGTTAAGAAGTGTATTTTAGTATCAACAGATAAAGCATGCCAACCAGTAAATGTGTATGGCTCAAGCAAATTTATTGCTGAACGCATTTTTACAAATTATGACTATCATTCAATTGATACTATTTTTGCTTCTGTTAGGTATGGAAATGTAATAGCATCACGAGGATCATTTATTCCTTTATGGTTAGAAATGATCAAAAATACTCAAACTTTAAAAGTAACATCTGAGAAAATGACACGTTTTCTATTCACTTTAGATGATGCTGTAGATGCTGTATTAGGTGCATTAGAAAATGCTAAAGGGGGTGAAGTATTTGTTCCTCAAATTAACTCTTATACTTTACCTTCTTGTATTAAAGCTTTAGAACAAATTCTTAATAAAAAAGCAAATACTAACATTGTAGGTTTAAGACCAGGAGAAAAATTACATGAAGATATGTTAGCAGAAACAGAATTACCTTTTACATATCAAGTACCTAATATCAATTTATTGCAAATTAGACCTCAATATACAAATAAAACGTATCAAGATTGGAATAAATATAATGGTCCTCACTTTAATTCTGAGTTGTGGGTAAAAGAAGATATAAATGAATTAGTAGAATTAATTAATAAAGGTTTAAAATGTTAAAAATTTTAGTTACTGGTGGTAATGGAATGTTAGGGAGTGAATTAAAAAACCACATCCTAGAAGCCACATATTTAATGGGAAGAAAAGATCTTGATTTATCTGATTTACATCTTGTAGATAATACACTACCCTATGATTATGATATAATTATCCACACAGCAGCTTATACTAATATCCAACACAGTGAAGAATCCCCTGAAAAAGCTTATAATTTACATGCTGAAGTAGTTCCTCTTTTACAATCTAGATGTAAAAAGTTAATATACATTTCGGCTCAAGGTAAAAATTATAATCAAGTTTATTTTAAATCTAAATTAAAAGGGGAAGAATATGTATTAAATCGAGAACAAGATTTAGTAGTAAGAACTAACATTTATGGAGATGGAGGTCTAGTAAAATGGGCTTTAAATGAACTTAGTAATGGAAATAGTATTAATGGTTATGATAATGTTCTTTTTAATCCGGTTTCAACTTCTCAATTATCTAGATTTTTGTCTAAAGAAGCTTTAAAAATGGAAGGAGTTGTAAATGTTGGAACTAAAAGTATTTTATCTAAATATGATTTTCTTAAAGTATTAGCTCTTAAAAACAATATAAACCCCTCTTTAGTAACACCTAAAAGTCTTACAGGAATAGAAGACCTTACAGTAACTTTGGAATCCCAAACTTTTATTTGTACATTTATAGATGGAATTTTAGAATTATGAAAAAAACTTATTTTATAGCAGATATAGCTGCTAACCATGATGGAGATTTAGAAAGAGCTAAAAAATTATGTTTACTAGCAAAGAAAGCAGGAGCCGATGCAGCTAAATTTCAACATTTTAAAGCTAAATCAATAGTAAGTGATGAAGGCTTTAAAAACTTAGGCTCTCAACAATCACACCAAGCTACATGGGAAAAATCAGTATATGATGTTTATGACGATGCTTCAGTACCTCTTGATTGGACCCCTGAATTAAAATTATATTGTGATAAAATAGGAATAGATTTTTTTACTACACCTTATGATTTAGATTATGTAGATTACCTAGATAATTTTGTTAGCTGTTATAAAATTGGATCAGGAGATATAACTTGGCATAAAATGTTACATAAAGTTGCTTCAAAAGGAAAACCTGTTATAATTGCAACAGGGGCTAGTTCTATTCAAGAAGTTATAGAAGCTATTAAAATCTTATCATCATATGATATAGAAATATGTTTAATGCAATGTAATACTAATTATACTGTTTCCCCAGAAAATTTTAAATGTATTAATTTAAATGTTTTAAAAACATATAAAATTATGTTTCCTAATATTAAACTAGGATTAAGTGACCACACCCCAGGAGATATTACTGTTTTAGGGGCTGTTTCTTTAGGAGCTATAATGGTAGAAAAACATTTTACTGATGATAATAACAGAAATGGGCCTGATCATCCATTTTCCATGAATCCTAAAACTTGGAAAGAAATGGTTACTAGAACTCGACTATTAGAGCTATCTTTAGGAGATACTATTAAAAAAGTAGAAGAAAATGAACATGAAACTGTAGTATTACAAAGAAGATCTATAAGAGTAATTAAAGATTTACCTAAACATCATATATTACAAGAAAAAGACTTAATAGAAGTTAGACCTTGTCCTAAGGATGCTATTCCTCCTAGTGAATGTGTAATAGGTAAAAAATTAAATGTAAATTTAAGTAAAAATGATTATTTAAAGTATGAGCATATTAGGTAAAACTTTAAAATTTAGAGCAATAGAAAAATCAGATCTTAAACTAATACAAACATGGAGAAATGACGAACGTTTAAGAAGATATTTTAGAGAATATAGAGATTTTTCTTTAACTCAATTAGAAAATTGGTATAATAGCATGATTATTAATGATAGGTTTGAATTTTTTATAATTGAAACTGATAATAATCCTATAGGAATAACAGGAATAACTTATATTGATTGGGTTAACCGTCATGCAGATATTCATTTTTATATAGGAAAAGACTTTCAGTGGATTGATAAAAAATATTCTAAAGAAGCTTTTGATTTAATATTAGATTATGGATTTAATATATTAAATTTAAATAAGTTATGGGCTGAAATATATGAAATAGATAAGAAAAAATTAAAATTTTTTAAAAAAAATGGGTTTAAAATTGATGCTAATTTAAGAGAACATTATTACTATAAAGGACAATATTATACCTCCCATATTTTATCAAAATTAAAAAATGAATATTAAAAAAGCATTAATAATAGCTTCCCACCCTGATGATGATATACTAGGTTGTGGAGGTATTTTAAGTAAATTTAAAAATACAATTGAATTTAAAGTTATTTTTATAGCTGAAGGGAGTACTTGTCGATTTAAAGATCCTAATTGTAATAAAGCTAAAAACGAAATAGCAAAAAGAAATTCTTTTGCAGTTAGTGCTTTAAAATACTTAGGAGTTTTTAATTATGAATTTTATAATTTACCTTGTGGTAGATTAGACCACACCCCTCAGATAATAATTAATAAAATAATAGAACAAGAAATAAAAAACTTTAAACCTGATACTATATTTACTCATTCTAATTGTGATAGTAATAAAGATCACCATAAAGTATATGATGCTACTATTATAGCAACTAGACCTGGATGTGGGGTAAATAATGTATTATCTTATGAAGTATTGAGTAGTACAGAATGGGGGTTTGATAAAGTTTTTAACCCTAATTTATTTATTTCTTTATCTAAAAATGATATTATTAATAAGTGGAATTCTTTAAAATACTATTTAACTGAGATTAAAAATTTTCCTTACCCACGAAGTAAAAAAGGTATTGAAACCCTAGCTAATTATAGAGGTTTACAATCAGGTAACGAATATGCTGAAGCTTTTAAATTAATAAGAGGAAATATATGAAAATAGTATGTTGTACATATCGTGATTGGGCTAAAAAAATATATGATTTTTTAGAATCTCATTTTTCTCAAGAACATGAATTTATAAGAATTAATTCTAAAAAAGAATATGATCAACTTAATTTAACTAAAGAAAATCCTGATTTAATATTATGGTATGGTTGGAGTTGGATTATCCCAAAAGATATTTTAAATAAATATTATTGTGTAATGTTGCATCCTTCACCTTTACCTAAATATAGAGGAGGTAGTCCAATCCAAAACCAAATAATAAATGGTGAAACTACTAGTGCTGTTACTTTATTTAAAATAGATGAAGGTATAGATACAGGAGATATTATCTATCAAAAAAGTTTTTTATTAAAAGGAGATTTAAAAGATGTGTTTAATTTTATTACTAATATAGGAATTAAATTAAGTGTTAAAATGTTAAATAATTTTCATAATTTAAAATTAATACCTCAAAATAATAATAACTCAACATATTTTAAAAGAAGAACCCCAAATCAAAGTGAAATAACAATTAAAGAAATCCGTGATTATACAGCAGAAGATTTGTATAATAAAATAAGAGCATTGCAAGATCCTTATCCTAATGCTTTTATAAGATGTAAAGATGGAACTAAACTTTATTTAACAAAAGCTCATATATGAAAAACATAAATGATATTTTATTTATTTGCCAAGCGAGATTAGAATCTCAACGTGTTCCTAGAAAAATGATAAAACCATTTGCAGGAACTAATTTAATTGAAATTTTAATCAATAAAGTAAAAACCTCTAAAACAATCCCTCTAAATAACTTCTATCTATCAGTCCATGATCAAGAATTAATAGATTTAGCAGATAAACATAATATAAATGTTTTTAAGCGTAGTAAGGAATCTGCATTAGCAGAAAATTCTATCCCCCTGATATATGAATGGCATGATAAGCTACCTTACAAATATATTGTATTATTAAGTGCTTGTAACCCCCTATTAAGTATTAAAACTATTGATGAATTTGTATCTTCTTACATTAAGAGTAGTAAGGGGGGAATGTTTGGTGTTATAGGTAAAAAACAGTATTTTTGGGATGATAGTGGTAAAATGATTTCACATTGGCCTTCACACCAAAAAATTATGAATACGAAAACAATGAATACTACTTATGAAGCTGCTCATTGTTTATATGCTAGTAAAATGGATATAATTAAAGAAGGATTTTGGATGGATAGTAAATTACCTCCTGAACCCGAATTATTTGTTATAGAGAATGAATTAGAAATATTTGATATAGATTATCCTTGGCAATTTGATACAGCAGAAATACTTTACAATAAATGTTAAAATTTTTCCACACCAAGTCTTCTGTATTATCTGAATCTACTTTTATAAGTAAATTTAAAGATAAAAAAATATTAATAATGGGATCTGGACCATCAGTAAATGAGGTTAATTGGGAAAGTCTAGATTATGATAACTTAGTTACTACTAGTTTTTTTTATCTTAATGATAAAATTAGAAATTTATCTAATATTACTCATATTACCCTAAGTGATTTAGTAGATTTGAAACACCCTAATTTAATAGAATTTTTAGAAAAAAATCCTGAATGTACAATTGCGTTTGAACCTAAATCTCACCCCTTTTATAATTCTGATGAATATTTAAATTTTAATGAAAAATATAAAGAACGAATAGTATATTATAATACCTCTTATGGTAAGAAAGAGGGAGTAGCAGGTAGAGTTTGTTATTTTGTTATTCAGTTCTCCCCTTCAGATTTATACTATGTTGGTATCGATGGCCACAGTTCAAATTCTAAAACCGAACCTAATAATGCTTTTAGGACCCACCTAAAAGGCAGCCCTGATAATTACCCACAATCAGATTTTATAGATTCACATTTATATTTTGCTAATATTTTATACAAAGCCAGTTCACAAACAGGAACTAAGTTATATAATCTAGGTGAAGGATTACCCTATAACTGTTCTACCCCATATAGTAAGGAGCATTACCCGTTGTCGGAAGAAATTAAACAAACATTAAAATGAAAGAAGAATTAGTAAACGTTTTTGATAAAAAAATCTATGTAGATGTAGATGAGTGGAGGGGAAATAGAGTAAAGCAATTAAATGGAACCCAAGGTAATAAAATAGAAGCATTAAAAGCTATTATAAAAACAGAACCAATTGATATGTTTTTGGATATAGGGGCTAACTACGGGGAATTTGCCGTATCTCTTGCAGATTTTAATATTCCTACTGTATGTTTTGAACCTAATCCTGTATGTTTAAAAATGCTTAATAAAACTTTTAAAGACATAGATAATGTAAAAATTATAGAAGGGGCTGCAGGGTTAAGTAATGAATTTAAATCATTTTTTTATAGTAAAAATTATTCAGGTGGGGGGAGTTTTGGGAAAGAAGTAATACAAACGTGCCCAGATTCAAAAGGAGAAGTTGATGAAATATCTACCCAAGTGTATAGAATAGATGATTTTATAATTAATAACTATAACCCAATACCTAAAAATATTTTACTAAAAATTGATGTTGAAGGATTTGAAGATGAAGTATTTGAAGGGTGTAAAAATTTACTAAACCAAGTTAAATGGAAAGCATTAGTTGAAGTTAATCCTAGGGCAATAAGTAAAGCTAAAAAGAATTGGAATATAAATAATTTTATTAGGGATTTTAATGCTAAAATATATAAAGATTTACGTGAGGATATAATAATTGGAAACTAAAAACAACAATGGAAAATTTAACCAACAAAGACATATTTGAAATATCAGAAATATTATTAAATGATATAAAATATATATTGAAAGACATTAGCGGCTATAGTTTAGAAGAATTACTTGATGAAATTCAAAAAACAGATAATAATACATTAGAAGCTATCTATAGTTCAGAAAAATTAATTAAAAATCCTACATTAGTAAAAAAAGGAATATACCCTTATAGAGCCCTTTTAAGCGAAAAAACAGTAGAATATAGGAGAAAAAAATTGAACCTACAAAACAACCCTTACTTTAAAGAATGGGATGAAAATGGGATTATCATTATTGAAGATTTTATACCTACTCAAGATTTTTTAAAAGCCCAATCTTACCTAAATAATGAAAAAAGATCAGGCCAATCCCTAGATCTATCTTCTAATAAACAATTTTTAGACTTAACTAATATGTGTTTAGCTACTAATTACCAGGGCTATCACCCCTCTTTAGGGTCTGAATATATTATACATGCCCCTAATGATGACCAAGTAAACTTACATTCTGATATATTTCATCCTAATCTTAAAATATGGTTATATGTAAATGATTGTAATTTAGATAATGGTCCTTATTCTTTTGTATTTAAAAGTCATAAAAAAACTCCGAAAATGTTAGAATTTATACATAAACAAGGGTTAATTTGGGATAAAGGGGCAGATCACCCCGAGTTCTTTAAATATAACGCAGGTACATCTGATGATCAGATGGGATCTCCAAGAGTTTTAAGAAGTAACACTTGTTCAAATGACAATATTGATGAAGTTAATAAAGAACTTGAAAAATTAGACTTACCCCCTGCAACCACTATACAAGCAAAATCCAACACAGCAATATTTACAGATACTACAGGGTTCCATGCTAGGGGATATGCTAAACCCGGGTCTGAAAGATATTCTCTAAGAAATGCATTTAGAATTAACCCCTTTATAATATAAAGTATGGAAAAAATAACATTTTGTATACCTAGTAAATCAAATTTAAGATACCTAAAAACTTGTATCCCTTCAATAAGAAACAACGCTTATAGAAAGGATCACGACATTATAATATTTGTTGACTCAGATGAAGATGGTACAGTTGAATGGCTAGATCAAGTAAAAGACGAATATGATTTATCTTACTATGTAAATCCTAAATTAGGAGAAGAGTTATATGGAATTGGCAGAGCATATGATTTTTGCATTGAAAAATCAACAACAGATATTTTTATGATATTCCATGCTGATATGATTTTAGGGAAAAATGCTGATTTTGAGGCATATAAATACTTAAAAGAAAAAACAGTTGTATGTGCAACACGTATTGAACCACCTTTACATCCAAATAATGGAGAAAAAATATTATTGGATTGTGGGATGTATCCCGAAGAGTTTAAAGAAACAGAATTCACTATTAAAGTATTAGATCAACTTTACAAAAATGATACAAGTACCACCGAAGGTATATTTGCACCTTGGATGATGCATAAAAAAGAATATTTAGAAATACTAGGTGGACATGACCCAATTTTACACTCGTGTAGAGAAGACTCTGATATATTTAACAGAATGTTACTTTCAGGATTTAAATTTATTCAAACATGGGAAGGTTTTGTATACCATTTTACAGGTAGAGGAGCAGGTAGTTTTGATGGGGATGAAGAAAGACATAAGTTTTGGCAACAACAAATGAATAATTCAACTAAAGATTTTATTCGTAAATGGGGTCAAAATGTAAATCATACCCCTATGATGAAACCTATTGTTTACCCAAAATATGAAGTAGGTTTTGTAGTTGAAAATTGTACCCCACCACTGCTAGAAGCACTAGAACCTTGGTGTAGTTACATTTATGTTGATATGGAAGAGTTTGTTATGTATTCTATGAAAGAACAAGAAAAAAGCTCATTTAATATAGATAAAAGAGTTAGAGGATTTGATCCAAATAAACATGTTATAAAAGATAACATTACTGTTAAAATAAATGGAGATAAATTCACACAACAAGACTTTCAAATTCTACAACAATTATCTGCAATAATTCAAGATAGTGGAGAAATAGGAGAATTTGAGTTAGGTAATCTAAAAATCCAAATTAACGATTTAACTACATACGAAAACGAACTAATAAAATATGAAAAAGAAACTAAAAGAGTATCTGTTTAGCTTAAAAATGGAACTATCTGCTGGTGGTAGATTAGATGGTTGGCATAAAAAATGGCTACATAAAAAAATCAAAGAAACAGAACAAAAAATTAAAGAATGCGACTAATATATGGATTACTCTTATTTTTAGGAGCACATTTAATAACTTGGTTCCAATTAAATGGTCAATTCCTTTGGGGTTGGTTCAAAGAAAATACCTTACTACTTGCTATATGTGGCATACCTATCTCCTACTTATATATTTATGGAACAAAATACACAGTTGATCACTTTGATGGTACAATGTGGCCAGCTCGTTTTATAGGATTTGGTGTTGGAATTTTGGTTTATGCTTTGCTTGTGGGAATATTCTTTAAGGAGGGCATAACATTGAAAACTTTAGTTTCACTCTTATTATCAGTCTCTTTAATATTTATACAAGTATTTTGGAAATAAGAAAAATCTTTCGTATATTCTCACTATGAAAACGTTTATATATTATAGTAAAACAGATTCTAAAAAAGAAGTTTTGGGTAAAACCTATTCCCTTACGTTAAAACAAGCGGTAAATAGGTTTGCTAGAAGAAAGCAATTACCTGCGGATGTGTTTTTAGAAATATTTGTAGTAGAAGAATATGAGAAAAAAGAAGATTGAGAATCTAGCTGAAACAATTGGTAAGGGCCTTATTGTAAATGAAAATAAAAAAGCTCTTAAACAAAGAGAAAATCTATTTTTATTAGAGGTTATTGAACTAATGTGTGAGCTAGAAGCAAAAGCAAATGTAGCAAACACACTTGGTATTAATGTATTTGAATATGAAGAAAAATATATTACCATAGTGAAAAATTTACTAGACAAAGCTTACGGTGAAGTAAAAAGTAATATTATAATTTGGTGGGTATATGAAAGTATAACTCCTGATGATAAAGTGTTACCACTAGTAGATGAAAATGATAAAGAGCATATAATCAAAACCCCCAAACAGTTGGTGAGGTTTTTAAAACGATATGATGGAAAATAAAAACAATTTAAAAATGATACCTTGTGTGGCTTGTAAAGAACCAATGCCAGAGTTAAGACTTACTAAGTTTGGATACAAGGTGTGTGTAAACTGCTCTACTGTAAAAGCAAAGAGTGGTGTGCCTGTAATGTTTGGATCAAAAGATCACACTTGGACTGATCTGGTAATTATGGAAGAAGATGAGTTCAAAGCATACAAAAAACAAAGAAAAAAGAAAAACAAAGGATTTGATAAATTAGATGACTAAAAAACCAGACCAAGTAGTAGATAACCCTGGCATAATGCCTTACACTACAAATGTAGGTGCACCTGCTATACAAAAAGAGGATGTGGAGTTGTGGAAACAACAAAGCGTGGGAAAGGTTAATCACCAATTTAAAACCAGATTTGAAGAATTAAAAAAACAATACCAGCAATTGGTTGATGAATATAATTGGAATGATTTAGTTTACAATTCAAAATATTCATTTGAACCTATAATAGGGGAAGTATATTACCTTTATTATAATGCTAAAGAAGAATTATTTTTATCACTTATATCACCTAACGAATGGGATAAACAATGTATAGGATCATTTAAGTTAGGCAGTGATCACAAATGGATGAAAGAAAATGGCTAAACCAAAACCCATATCAAAAGAAATGTGTTTGGCAGCAATGTCAAAAACCAAATCAGTATTAGCTGCAGCTAGATATTTAAACTGCTCTTACCAGCATTTAAAACCATACATGCAGTCATATAAAGATGAGGAAACAGGTTTGTCATTATTTGAAATACATAAAAACCAAAGTGGAAAAGGTATACCAAAATTTATGAGTGATACCCCGTTTGGTAAAAAAGCACCTGCAATTGATGATATAGTTAACGGTAGAGCAGATGCTTCATCTTTTAGTTTAGATAAAATAAAGTTTAAGATGATTGAATCTGGTTATTTGCTAGAACAATGTTACCATTGTGGATACGATGATAAACGAGACATAGATGGAAAATTACCATTGTTGATGTTTTTTAAAGATGGAAACAAAAACAATTTCCAAGATGGTAATGCTCAAATGTCTTGTTACAATTGTTATTTTTTAAATATTGGGAAAGTATTTAATGAAAAAGATATTGAAAAATTAGAAGGACACTCCATTGTATATAATACAACAGAGGCCTCTGATTTTCAATTAGATGATTATCATAAGAAAAAACTAGAGGAACTGGGTAGTTGGGATGAAAAAGTAGATGAAGATCCTTATTCACTTGTTTCCAGAAAGAAGTAATATGTATAATCGAATGAAGAAAAGTAAAAAGCATAAAAAGTTAGTTGCTGATTATGATAAACAAAAAGCACGTCATCTAGAAAAACTAGCAACCAAAACGCTTAAAGATGATGAAAAGTTACAAAAGTTAAAAGGGAAAAATATTGACCCTGGGTTTTTAAAATTATTCTAAAATGAAAATAAAAATGGCAAAAGAAATTAGCGTATTTGATAGTGAAGAATTCGAGCGACTAGTTTCTGAAAAAGACATTAGAATCTCAAATGCATTAGTTGACACAATTCTTAAAAATTTAAAAGGTAGAAAGCGTCATATTCATGCTTTATCTATTTTAGTTGAAAACGAGCAAATGGTTTATGACATAACCGTAGATAGAAATGAATTTATTCCTACTTTAGAGATGAGTTTGCCTGTGTATGAGCAAGCAGAAGAATATGAAAAATGTGCAAAAATATTTAAAGCTATACAATCTCTTAAAAGTAAGCCTAAAAGAGGAAGACCTAAAAAACTTGGATAAGTAAAACTTTTTTCGTATACTTTATTCAAAATTAAGGTTATGCCATTATTTCAAGTATCAACATTAAATAAATACGGAAATTTAAGAAGTAGAATAGTACATAGAGATAGTTCTCAATTTACTATTAGACCAAAAGGATTTGGTAGATTTATAGGTGTGAAACGTTTTAAATATGAACACGTTCACTCTTATATATGTCCTACTTTAATTGAATTGAATGGTAAAAAGTTTATGTTGCCTGATTGGAAAGAGGTTGACCCAAAAACAACACTAGATGATATAAAATGGATTGTCCCAGAGAAAGAAGAAGATAAACCAACCCCAGATTTGTTCAAATTTAAATCTAGCTCAAGCGATTCAATTTATACAGTAAGAAAAATAATGGATACTTACAAATGTAATTGTCCTGGATATTGGAGATCCAAAACTAGAGAATGTAAACATATAAAAGAAGTAAAAAACAAATGAGTAAAAATTCACCAAAACAAAGATTAATAGTATTTAGAAATTGGTTAGCAACAGTAAAACCAGTAAAGTTAGATAGAAATAAAGGTAAAAAGAAAAGAAATGAAAAAAATCCTAATAAGTATAGGCCTACTTCTAGGTCTTAATTCATATTCCCAAACAGAAACACTAATAGCATATGACTATATAGAAACATTTGATTGGGCAGGAGCATGGTTTATACCAGCTTCTACAACAGGATACTATAGTAACTTATCAGTTACACCTACTAATAGTGCAGTTCTATATGGGGGTGGAAATAATGCTTATGAGTTTGATTGGTATAGCTTACCTAATATACAAGTTGATCCAACTAAAGATCATATTTTTAGAATGAGATTAGCTGCTCAAGATATTACTAATTTTGGTTCAACCCCTGCAGGACTAGACCAACAAGATTATATTGTAGTACAATTAAGCACAGATGGGGGAAATACTTATGTTGATGAAATTCAAATAACAGGTAAATCTAATGCTGTTTGGGATTATAACCCAAATGGGGTTGCTTGGAAAGTAGCAGATGGTCTTTTAACTACATATACTCCTGCTCTAGGTGGAGATAGAACTAATACGGGGGATGGGTATTCTGTTATAGAGCTTTATATTCCACAAGGTGAAACAGATATTGCTATAGACGTTTTTGCTAGAGCAAACAGAATGGGAGAAGATTGGTGGATGGATAATTTTGAATTGTTTGAAATTACAGATAATGGACTGCCTGTTGAGTTATCCTACTTTGGAGGAATGGCTCATTTAGAATCAAACCTAATAGAATGGACTACTCAATCAGAATACAATTCAGATTACTTTTCTCTAGAACGATCATTCGATGGAGATAATTGGGAAGAAATAGCTATAATATCATCTGCAGGAAATAGTACTAGTGAGATAAACTACTCATATCAAGATTATGAATTAAGTCACTTAAGTTATTATAGATTAAAACAAGTGGATATTGATGGACAATATGAAATGTTTGGTCCAATAGCTATTACTAGAAAAGAAGGATTAAAAATAGTTAAATATACTAATCTATTAGGACAAGAAATCGATCCATTAGTAAGTAAAGGAATAGTAATAGAGGTGTATGAAGATGGATCTATTAGGAAGATTTTTAAACCATAATCTTTCTTTGGAAACCTAAAGATTTCTTCGTACATTTTGGTAAATAAAAGTTATGAAAAAAACATTAGCAGTTATAGGAATTTTAGCTTTGTTGAGTTGTAAAACAAAACAAGTATCGTGTGATTCTTACACAACAATTCAATTTATACAACGAGATACACTCTGTATAGAGTCACAACATATACACATTGAAGACGAGTTTTTATGTGATTATTTTGATGACATTGAAATAATAGCAGTAGATACAATAGAAATTCAAATACCAAAACAAAGATGATTAAAGAAATAATAAAAGTTATACTTTATTGCTTAATTGCACTAGCACTTACAGCACTTTTTCATTATGTAGCAATTAAAATAACAAACTAAAAATTATGAGTGGAATAGAATACGCAGTAATAGTATTTGCAACCATGTTACTAATAGTAGCAATAGCTGCAGATAATTGGAAGAAAAACCAAAACAAAGATGAGTAAAGAAGAAATAATAGGAAAGGAATTTAATTTAGATTTAGGTTCACTAAGTCCAGTGTCTATGATTGTAAAAGACATAACCGATGATAAAGTTATTGTTGAATACCTACGTTCTACACCAGGAAGAATAGGAGAATTTAGTATATCAGATTTTGAATACTTTGCTTGTATAAAACTAAACCAAAACAAAGATGAGTGAAGAAACTTATTCAATACCAATATATGAAAATGGTGTTAAAACAGAATGGACAATAGATGGTATTGTAGGTGATGAAAAATATCAACAACTAATTGAAATGACTCCTGAAAGGAAATTGCCCGAAATAGTTAATATTACTTTGAAACAAAACAAAGATGAGTAAAGGAAGACCATCACAAAAGAAAATTACCACAGTTGTTGTTTACAAAAAACCAACTGGTAAAAAATACTGGATGTTAACAACAGAAGAAGATATTGATGAAATAATCAATTCTAGAAAACGAAATCCTCTATTACCAAACAACTATGAAATAGTTGAAATAGGTATAGGTGAATCGTTTATTGAAAAATACAAAAAAGAATATAATATCAAATGAAAAAATTTTATAGACATGGAGATACTTGTTATTTTGTTCATAGAGATATACTTATCTCCCATTTCTCTGACAAAAATGGGATATTGGATATGGAAAAAGTTAAGTTATGGAGGGATTGGCTTAATGGGGTAGATCATGTGTTGCGCACTGATTCCCATTTTTTATTTGTTGAAACAATCCAAGAAGCTGAAGTCATATTAGAGTCATAGTCGGCACAACTTCATAATATGTTTAGAGATAGTTTTGAGCTATGTATAGCAAAACAATATAGCTATGAAAAAACTTATTTATTCCCTAATTATTTTATTTTTAATTTTTGGTTGCAAAAAAGAAGGTTGTACAGACCCAACAGCAATCAACTACAATCAACACGCTGAAAAAGATGATGGCAGCTGTAGATATGATTCAATTGAAAATGCCTTACCCCCTATTATTGATAGTGATTTAACTTTAACTAACGATAAAATATGGTATCTAGTAAGCAGAACGTCTGTTACCAATGGAGCAACTTTAACTATTGAACCAGGAACTATTATCAAAGGAGAAGCTGGTACAGGCCCAAATGCAACAGCTCTTATAATAGCAAGAGGATCTAAAATAGATGCTCAAGGAACAGAAAACCAACCAATTATTTTCACCTCAGCAGCTGATGACATTCAAATAGGTCAGCGAGTAGGAAGTTCATTAGATAATACAGTAAATGGATTATGGGGTGGATTAGTTGTTTTAGGTAATGCTCCTATTTCTGCTGCAAATGCTTCAATGCAAATTGAAGGAATACCTGCCTCTGATCCAAGTGGTTTATATGGAGGTGAATCACCAGAGGATAACTCAGGTGTTTTAAAATATATCTCAATTAGACATGGTGGAGCAAATATTGGAGAAGGAAATGAATTAAACGGTTTAACACTAGGAGGTGTTGGATCATCTACAATTGTAGAAAATATAGAAGTTGTAGCAAACCAAGACGATGGAGTAGAATGTTTTGGTGGAAATGTAAATATTGAAAATGTACTTATTTGGGGTGTTGGAGATGATTGTTTAGATGTTGATCAAGGATATAGTGGAACTATAAACAATTCTTTAATCATCCCCCTTCCCTTCACCGATCATGTTCTAGAAATTGATGGTGGGGAAGGAATTTGGAATGCTGATTTTTCTATTACCAATTGTGAATCAATCTCTGAATTGTCCCAAGCTCATTTTAGAGCAGAAGCTTCTGGCTATGTTTCTTTATTTGGAAACTTTAACATAGAAGCAGACTCAGGAACAAATGTACAAGTAGATAGCTTATCAACAGGAGCAGATTACTCTAAATTCAATTGGACTTACTACTTTGACTAAGGAATAGTTTCTTAAAAAAAGGTTTTGTATATTTCATTCAAATTTAAAGAATGAAATTAATTTTAAACCAAAAACAATTAGAAAAACCTGAAAAACAATTCATTGTATTAAATGAATACTGTCAGGTTTTTTGTGGTCTAAAAGGCGGTTTACCCGCATTTAGCGACAACATTGATGATGCAAAACCATTATCAAATCAACGTCAAGTTGAAATGATTCAACGTGGGACTTTGTATAAATTAGAAAAAGTTTTTTTGTAGGAATAGGGTTTGAAAAATTAGTTTT
>Ga0208162_1000572_pt1 | contig 21149 bp, 18 predicted proteins | sample CB_VirMetaG_4_FD_184539 | JGI IMG/M metagenome (GOLD analysis project Ga0208162, IMG submission 184539) | Freshwater to marine saline gradient viral communities from Chesapeake Bay - CB_1508_1M Viral MetaG (SPAdes) (version 4) | ecosystem: Environmental > Aquatic > Marine > Coastal | place: USA... | reverse complement strand
GCCCTGTACTCCTTGAACACCTTGAGTTCCCTGTAAGCCTTGAACGCCTTGTACACCTTGAACTCCCTGAGCGCCTTGCAAGCCTTGTACACCCTGAACACCCTGAACGCCTTGAGTTCCCTGAATACCCTGAATACCCTGAATACCCTGAATACCTTGAGTACCTTGAGTACCTTGAGCTCCAGCAGGACCAGGAGCACCACCAAGATTTACGTCCCATGAAGAATATGTACCTGATCCATTTGTGTCACTAACATTTACAGTCATTGAGCCAGTACTAGGATTATAAGCTGTTACGCTACCTGACATAAAATTAGTAGAATCAAATGTTATAACAGCTTCTTGTCCAATACTCCACTGTAGACCTGTGCCTACTGTAAAAGTTTTCGAACCAGTTCCAATTGTTAAGCTAGTAGCACTGGTTGTAGCATATCTGTCGCCCTGAGTACCCTGTACACCTTGTACGCCTTGTGTTCCCTGTAAACCTTGAACACCCTGAACACCCTGAACGCCTTGAGTTCCCTGTAATCCTTGGACACCTTGGACACCTTGGACACCTTGAGCGCCTTCTACTCCTTGAACGCCTTGGACACCTTGGACGCCTTGTGTTCCTTGTAGACCTTGAACACCTTGTACTCCTTGTACGCCTTGAGTACCCTGTAGACCTTGAACTCCTTGTACGCCTTGTACGCCTTGAGTGCCTTGTAATCCTTGAACTCCCTGTACACCTTGAACGCCTTGAGTTCCCTGTAGGCCTTGAACACCCTGTAAGCCTTGTACACCTTGTAAAGAAGATGCTTTTTCTACTAAATCACCATTAGCTATACCACTAGCATACCAATAATCCAAAACTCCAGACGCACCAGAAATACCAACAGTTAATCCTAAATATCTATTAGCTGATATAACATTTGTATTAGCATCAGAGACGCTGCTCCAAGGTCCATATCTATCGTCGGAAGGCTTAGGAGCATTTACAAGTATATTGTCATTTAGATTAATTGCCATAGCTATTAATTACCCTTGATAGTATTGTTGCCTAGTTACATTATAGTACACTAAAAGCTTTTAACAAACTTTTAATTCACTAAAATTCTACTATTAAAGGCTCAACGTCTGATCTTGTTGCAGTAAATGTCCAAAAGAATTCATGAGAATTGTGATCACAGGATACCACAAAATTATTTTCTGAAACATTTATACTTTCAACACATAAACTACAATTATTCCTATAGCTAGTTAATTGCACACTTAGATTATCGTCATCTGCATTTAATACCAAATCTTTTAGATATTCTGGTAAAGCAACAATACATTTGCCATTTTCCACTTTGCCTTTTCCGGATAGTCTGACTCCGTGGAAAGGAGACTCTAGACTACTATATCTTAAAAGCATTCCTTCTTTATCTTTGCTAGGATGCTTGATTAAGAAGCTCTTAGTTGTAGCAGATAGAGTTCCCAATAGTGTGAGCTCATTAGTTGAATCATTAAACGTGAAGTTAGAACTACCTGTTGCATCATTTGTCCCATCTTTATAAATAACTTGATTGGCGGATCCTGCTACTGGGCCTTCTACACCTTGAATACCTTGGACGCCTTGAGTGCCTTGAATTCCTTGAACACCTTGTAAAGCAGCATTTGCCACGGTAATTCTTACAGGATCTCCGCTTAAATCTGCTATTAGGTAATCTACTGGGCCAACATTTGTCGGAATACCTGTTGGTTCTATGAACAAAGTTGCAATATCAGAGCCGCTATCATAAACAATGCCAACACCTGAATTTGCAGTGAGTTCTGTTGTTAAAGAATCAAATCCGCCTTGTACACCTTGTATACCTTGGGTTCCTTGGGTTCCTTGAATACCCTGAATACCCTGAATACCTTGAACACCTTGTAGCCCTTGGGTTCCTTGTACGCCTTGAACACCCTGAGTACCTTGTAGGCCCTGTACACCCTGAACACCCTGAACGCCTTGAGTTCCCTGTAAGCCTTGTACTCCTTGTACGCCTTGAGTTCCCTGTAATCCTTGAACTCCTTGTACGCCTTGAGTTCCCTGTAATCCTTGAACTCCTTGTACGCCTTGAACACCCTGAGTACCTTGTAGGCCTTGGACTCCTTGCACACCTTGAACGCCTTGAGTTCCCTGTAATCCTTGAACTCCTTGTACGCCTTGAACACCCTGAGTACCTTGTAGGCCTTGGACTCCTTGCACACCTTGAACGCCTTGAGTTCCCTGTAATCCTTGAACTCCTTGAACTCCTTGTACGCCTTGAGTGCCTTGTAGACCTTGGACTCCCTGAACGCCTTGAGTTCCCTGTAATCCTTGAACTCCTTGTACGCCTTGAACACCCTGAGTACCTTGTAGGCCTTGGACTCCTTGCACACCTTGAACGCCCTGAGTTCCCTGTAAGCCTTGAACTCCTTGAACTCCTTGAACGCCTTGAGTACCCTGTAGACCTTGAACACCCTGGACGCCTTGAACACCCTGAGTACCTTGTAATCCTTGAACACCCTGTATTCCTTGAATACCCTGAGTGCCTTGAATACCTTGAACACCTTGTAAAGCAGCATTTGCCACAGTAATTCTTACAGGGTCTCCGCTTAAATCAGCGATAAGATAATCTACAGGATTAGTTGTTATACTAAGTCCAGTTGGTTCAATAAATAAAGTAGCAGTATCTGTTCCGCTATTATATAGTAGTCCAACTCCAGAGTTAGCAGTTAATTGTGTAGTAAGAGAATCGTAACCACCTTGAACACCTTGTATACCTTGGATTCCTTGGGTTCCTTGAACACCTTGGACCCCTTGTAGTCCCTGAAGACCTTGAACACCTTGAACACCTTGAGCTCCTGCTGGGCCTGGAGCGCCGCCAAGGTTTACATCCCATGATGAGTAAGTCCCAGATCCTGTGGCATTATCTACACTCACAGTCATTGAGCCAGTTCCACTATTATACGCAGTAACTGTTCCAGACATGAAGTTACTAGCATCAAAAGTCAGAACAGCTTCTTGGCCAATACTCCATTGTAAACCAGTACCCACGGTAAGGGTCTTAGATCCAGTACCAATAGTTAAGCTTGTACTACTTGTGGTTGAATATCTATCTCCTTGGACACCTTGAACACCTTGGACACCTTGAGTACCCTGCAATCCTTGGACGCCCTGAACGCCTTGAACACCTTGGACACCCTGAACACCTTGAGTTCCCTGTAAGCCTTGAACACCTTGTAAGCCTTGAACACCTTGCACACCCTGAGTGCCTTGTAAGCCTTGGACGCCTTGGACACCTTGGATACCTTGAGCACCTTCTACTCCTTGGACACCTTGGACGCCTTGGACGCCTTGTGTTCCTTGTAGACCTTGAACTCCTTGTACTCCTTGTACGCCTTGAGTACCCTGTAGACCTTGAACTCCTTGTACGCCTTGTACACCTTGTGTTCCCTGTAAGCCTTGAACGCCCTGAACACCCTGAACGCCTTGAGTACCCTGTAGTCCTTGGACGCCTTGGATACCTTGGATACCTTGAGTACCTTGGACACCTTGAACACCCTGAAGACCTGTGTTGCCTTCTACTATTTTAATAACTAGATCTGAATCACTAACTCCACTGGCATACCAGTATTCTGCTACTCCGCTTACTCCAGTAACTCCTACTGTTAAACCAACATATCTGTTAGATTCAACAACACTAGAATTAGCACCAGACACACTTGGCCACGGACCATATCTGTCGTCGCTAGGCTTAGGAGCATTTACAAGAATATTATCATTTAAATTGATTGCCATGTTTATGAGTTCCTTAATTGCATGGTGTCAGAACCGGTACTTGTTGCATAGTTAGTGATATATGTTTTGAAATTTCTGGCAGACCATAGTGCATCTGGGCTGTCAACATCTCCAGTAACAGCAGAACCAAATAGATTTGTTCCGCCTCCAATACTACCGTTATTTAGAGCTGTAACATACCAGACAGTTTTAGTTGTATATGTAGAATCGTGGGCAAACCATAAAAATTTGCTACTGGCATTCCACTGAATAGAAATTGTTCCTGAGGCAGAAGAAACGACTTTATTCCCATTTCCTGCTTCAATTTCTGCAATAATTTGAGCCGCAGATAGCTGGGAGTCTGCTAGTCCCCAGAAGTATGGATATATACCATTTATTGTTGGTGAGCTAGTAGTATCACTAACGCTACCAGAGCCTCTTGATCCATCTAAGTTAGATCCAGCATTTCCTTTATTGTCATAGTAAGCTCCGGTGCCAGCAGCATAGTTTACTGTGACAGCCCAATTATTTGATCCGAAAACAACAGCTGGTGTTCCTAAGCTATAAGTATTGGAAGACTGGGCAACAGAACCAATTCCTGTGCCAGTAAATGTATATAGAGATGCTGCGCCAACAAGGGAAGGGCCTGATGTTCCATCTCCATTTGTGATGCTTCCTTGGTTAAAACTAGCTGTTAGAGTTCTAGATGCGGTTGATCCAACTTCTAGAGTTCCGCCTCCTCCAGAAACTGCTAAACTTACAGACGCATTAGAAGCAATAGATGCTTCAATTGTTGGGAACAGAATTGTGTCTAAAACCTCAACAACACTTTTTGCCTTCCATTCTGATGCCGCGATACCAGCTTCTGCACCTCCAACCTCTACTGACTCAACACTATCTCCGATTGTTGTATTATAAATAGTACCTAGCAAACCACCAGAAATATATACCGCTTCGTTAGGAGCAACACCAGTAATGCTTCCTGCATCTGAAATAAGATTGCTAACATCTGTTTTGATAACTTGTCCACTTTGTTCTACGAGAACCTTATCTGTGCCAGCAATGTCTGCATTTTCAGGCAAGCCCAGAACTTTAAGTGTAGAGCTAATAGATAGATCATCTACAACTAATTCACCAGAAGTAGAGATATAGCTTACGCCACTACCAGAAGTTTGGAATTTACCTAATTCACCTACTCCGTCTACGCCACTGTAAAAAACCAGTGACCCACTTCCCGGTGTTATAATGATATCTGCCATAACTTTTATTTACTCCTAAATGTTGTTTTGTCAGTCAATCGGTCAAGGATTGGCGTTAACATTATTTACACCTAAGATGATTTTTGACTTATATTTTTCCAATTATTGATTAAATTATCGTAACATGTTTTTCTCCAGGACTCTTTTTTATCATTACCTATTGATAAAGTAGCAAAATCTATATGCTCATAAAACAATGGATAACAGTATGTTTTTCCTACAGATTCATAGATTATATTTTCTACTATTGGAATTAAATTACAATTTTCCCATATTTCATTTTCTTTATATAGTACATTACATATTGGAATCTCAAGATTAAATCCATCTTCTGTAATATACCTAGACGCTAATCTATTAGCGTAGCTTCTTTTGATCAAATATGCCTGACATCCAAAATCACAATTATGTCTTGGTCTAAATTCTATCTTTGCTTCTTCAGGAATTTCTCTCATTGTACTTAGTTGTACTAATTCCCAGTCTTTTGGAAGATTATTAAAGAAATCAGACCATGTAAAATTCCAATATTTTACAAAGTCGAAAGAAAGATCATCCTCTACCACAATAACATAGTCGTGATCAGTATTATCTAACCAAAATTTATTTGTTAAAAGATGAGACGTTACTGGGCCGTAACTGCCTATATGAAGTTGATTTAAATTTTTGCCAGTAACTTTAAACTTATTTTGTTGCCATAAATCAAACAAACAATAATATATGTTTTTAATGCAATATTTTTCAAATTCTTTTTGTATGTATTGTCTTCTATCGACAGAATCAACTACACTAACAACAAATACCGGAGGAAAATTCTGTAATTTATATTTTGGTCTTATCATTATTAATATAAACCATAATTTGATAATTGTAATTATCTATAAATTCATCACTAGTTATATATTTAGATAAATCTATTGATTTTTCTGGAATAATATTCTGCTTAGTACAAGACATTATTTTATAGTCATCAAAATGCGGGAGGATATAGTCTCTAAAGTATTTTAGTTTTTCTCTATTACCTGGATAACATGTATGAAATTCAGCAGAAATGAAGCTCACATTTCTCTTTAAATATCCTAAGTTTTCTGGAACAAAAATATCGTACTCAGCGCCTTCTGCATCAACTTTTAGAAAGTCTATGTATGGGATTTTGTATTCATTGATAAAATTCTTAAATGTGATAATAGGAGCATAGTCATCTTCAGTAAAAGAATTGATTTTAGAACCATCAAGACCTATACTTCTGCAAATAAATTCTATTGAACAATCATGATAGTTCATTTTAAATAAATTATTTTTACAAATGCTTATATATTCTGATGAAGACTCTATACAGTATAGCTTTTTTAGTTTCTTAGACAAAGCATTAACAGAAAAAGCCCCTACATTAGCTCCTATGTCTACAACTACATCATTGTCTTTTACTTTTGTCCAATAGTCGTAAACTTTTTCTTCTTGTATTTTTCTATATATTGAGTTTTTGTTTTCATCGTTCATAGAGCCCCAATTTATATGAGACAATCTATTCATGGTATGTATTCTATTTATGTCTACTAATTCCGGATGAATCCACCAGTCTTCAAAACTGAAACCATCTACAGGAGTAACGTCAGGAACTGCTAAAACATATCCTTTAGATAATAGGTATTCTCTGGATCTTTCTTTATATTCCTGGCTAATATCGACATAATCATCATGCTCGTAAGTGATTACTGCAAACTTATATTCGTCAAAAGGAATTTTAGTTAAAACATTATAAGTATCTTCTGGAGTTTGAATGTCTAATTGCAGATAATCCACATTTTTATCTGAATAATTTTCGTTTAATAATTTTCTATAATCAACTGTAAGAGCATCTGCTGCAATAGATTTGTTTTTTCTAGTCTGATTATAGTTGGAGACTACTGCCTCGTTATTGTCAATACCTATTCCGGTCCAATTAAGACATGTCTCTAACATAGCAGTATTGTTGGTATAGAAAGGAAAAGAAGAACCAACTTCTAAATAAGTTCCATTCTCTTTACCGTCTAAAGCATAGGCAACAAACATATCTTGTAAAACTTGAGAATAATTTTTTTCTATCTTGTCTTTGTTATTAAATTGATAAATAAAGTTGTACCATTCGTTATATTTATCATAAGAAATAATAGTGTCGTATTCTCTGTCCATTCCTAATTGTAGAGTCATTTTTTGTAGATACTTTTTTTGGCCATCATCAAGAACATCTAAATAATTTTTAAGTAAATGCTGGTAAGCCATTCTTGCTTCGTGTGGCTTGTCTGTATACCAAGCAGACCAGCCTAACAAAAAATACAACTCATGTATTCCAGGATACTCTAAGTCTGTATAAGTATCTACAGCATTTTCTGCTCTACGAATTGCTTCTTTTGTAAACCAATAACAATCCATATATGAATTTTTTCTTTCAGCTATCTTAGCTAAGTGATAATAAGCTTCTGGCCTATCTGGATAGATAGAATTAAGAAATTTAAGAAGAACATTTTCTGTAAATTCTCTGTCTCCTAGCTCTTTAATAATAATTGCCATATATACCATACAGGCATATCTAAGATCTCCTTCAGATCTTTCTGCGGCCCTCAAAAAGAAACCGCCAGCAGAAGAGTAATTTTTAATGTTGTAATAATCCAGTGCTAACTCATAATTCTTAATTGGATCATCTGGATCAAGTATGTAATTGTTTAGTTTGTTAATATCTATCATAGTTCTAGTATTTTGTCCATCCTGTGTTTAGGAATTTCTATTAGGTATGCTGCATTATCTAAAAATCCGAAAGTAACAACAAAACTGTTTTTATGTTCTGTTAGTCCAACACAAAATTCTATCTTCCCATCCATAAAAGTAAAAGGCTCAGAAACTCTTAATAGGTTAAAATCTTTGTCCCAAATAACACAACGATGCCAATAGTATCCGTCTTTTCTATCTGTCTGTGTCTGGTACAAACCAACTTCATGAATAATGCAGATATAGTGGTCTTTGTATGGAATAATCTGAGATCCGCCTCTTAGGTCGTTAGTACCTAGTTCTACTAGTTCTCTTTGTAATACTGTATGTGTTTGTTTGGTTTCTGGATCAAATCTAACCAATTCTGTTGGGTTGCTCCATTTTACAAAATGATATGGCTTATCCATCACTGGCATCCAGTTTTTTTCGCAATATGTCTTATCTGGAGAAGGAGCAGGTATTCTCACTCTACTAATTTCTTTTGCTGAATTTCCTTCAACTGATAGTTCACTAAGTTCCATCCTGCCAACGCCAATAGTAGTTGTGTCTCTTCTGACTCCACAAATAAAGAACTTGTTGTCCCATATTATTAATCTTCCATCTTCTAAACCTATAAATTCCCATATGGGCTTTACATCTAGTTCAGAAGTATCTATCCATGACCATGCTGTAATGTTATAATCGTCGTCTAACTCACAAAGATAATTATAAGTTGTTAATGTTCTATCAGCCTCTGGATGAATATACAACAGAGGGCCCCAAGCATGAGGATTTTTAGTCTTATCTGCATGATACATAAAATAGTTTAGATTGCGAATATTTACAACAAGTTTGTTGTTAATACTGATTACGCTAACATTTGTACTGGTTGGCCCTTTAATCTCATCAATAGGTAGAATTAAAGGAACTACCCTACCTCCATATTTGAGGGCTTCCTGTCCTAATATCAACATATATTTTAATCCTATTGTTCTACTTCTAGTTGTTCTATATCTTTTCTAATTGCTGTGAAATCCCAGAAAAATTCTAGTTCTTCTCCAGCTTTAGGTCTTGATACTTTTATAGTAAAACAATTTTTAGAAATGTCAACTTTATCTACAAATAATATTTTAGCATGTCCATAATTTGTGATTTGAATTGCACAATTTTCTTCATAAATTAAATCTTTAATATAATACGGCAAATCGACTACGCATTGACCTTTGGATGTTTTATCTCTTCCCGTAAGCCTAATACCATGATATGGAGATTCTAGAGAACCATATACTAATTCTCCAGAATCTTTAGAAGGATGAGGAATACGGAAGCTTTTACTTGTCGCGGCAAAATTGCCATTAACTTGTAGTTTGTAAGATGGATTGGTAGTACCAATTCCGATATTAGTGCCACTTTGGAAAATAATACTATTTGTTATGGTATCTGTGTCTTGCCATGAAGTAATATAATTAGCTATACCAGAACCACCAATAGTTCCGCTTCCTCCTCCTGTATTGTCTATCCATGCTATTCCGCTTGATGTAGAAGACAGAACCTGTCCACTAGTACCAGGATTTAAATCTTGGTCTAAAATACCATTAGAAACATAAAAATCACCTTCTACATGTAATTTAGCTGAAGCTGATGTTCCTCCGATAATAATATCATTAATGTCTTGGTATACTTCACTATTTCCTATTGTTACTCCGTTAGTAAATATAGGCAAATAATTAGTTGTACCACCACCTCCAATACCACTACTAACAACTCCACTAGCACCAAAATAATCTAGGTCTGCCCAAGTAGTAGTTCCATCTCCTATCTTAAATCTATAAGTGTCTATCTCAAATCCTATTTCACCTTCGTAAAGAATACCACGACCTAATGCACTAGGGGCAGATGACCAATCTGCAGCCGTGTCTCTCCTGAGTTGTATAACAGTTTTAACTGGCATTGCGGCTCCTCACCTCAAATATTTAATTGGATTGATACGCTAAATTGTAAATACACCTATGCATATTATAAAAGAAAAAAGGCCGCCAATTTTTTGGCAGCCTTTAATCTTTGTTAATAAAAGTTCTAAGATAACTTAGAATGAGCCAAGTAATACTCTACGATTATCTAGAACAGCAAAGCCCTGCTCTGCCCATCCGTAGAAACCAGCTCTCTTCTGACGATGTAGTGCTTCGTCTTCAAAGATCTGTACTTGCTCACGAACTGGCATGATAAAGCTATCTCGTTTGCTCTGATCAAGACCAACAACAATTTCTACGTCGCCAGCTGGCATTGTTCCGCCAAGAACATTTTCGTAGTATAGTTGATATTCTTGGTCTTCGCCAAGCTCATCTAGAGCATGAAGATTAACACCAAAGATTCTTGTTAGAACCTGTGAGTTATCGTCAGCAACATAGATTTCTCTACGAGTTACTTCATCAACTTGATCAATACCCCAATTACGAATATCTTCGTGTGCTTCTGGGGAAACATATAGGTCTGTTAAGACAGCGCGATTAACGGAGGTGCTATTACCGCCACCATTACGACGCATGACAGTTTTCATAAGAGAAACTAATCTCTTTGTAAACTGACCAGCATCTGCATCGCTATCATAAACAACAATATTACGGTCGACACCAGCAGCAAGTATTGTGTGCCATCCGTCGTCGTTCATCTTCTTAACAAAGCCGCCTTCTAGAACTTCCATAGCACGACCAACAACATCCCAACGTGCGTCACGAGCATACTTTAGTAAGTAGTCGATCGCATTTGCGATATCATAGGTTGGCACCATGACATAATCGCCTTCTACATGCCTTTGTGGAATATATCCATGATTAGGAATGGTATAGGCAACGAAATCTTTTTCAGTACCTGGAGCTAGGAAATCTAAAGGAAATTCTGGAGCTGCGCCAGGAGCAAGCTGGATAGCTTCGAAAATACCATTCAAAATGTCTCCGCTAAGAAGACCTTGACGTAGTGGTAATTCGAGAGCCTTAGCAAACTCATTAGTAGCTGCTAAAGCTTCTTCTCTTTTTGCAGAACCTGATCTCTTTAGTAGATCAGTGAGCTCTGGGGTTGGTTCAAATCTATTAGCCATTTTATTCTCCCTTTCAAAAGTTATGTAATGTTGATGTCTACTTTGGCATAACCCTCAGAGTCTTTTTGGCTGAGCCAGCGACCCACCTGAGTGCTATTGGTATCTACATTAGTTAATAGTCCCTCAGCGCCATAGTAAGCTGGTTCTCCAGCAGTTGGACTAACGCCGGAAACAATCATGTCTGTAACTACAAAGCCTTGACGAAGAAGTGTAACTTTGCTACCTTTTTGTACTTCGTCTTTGTGGAAATTGATGTGCTGCCTTGTCAAGTCTAGATCAACAACATCACATAGTAGTAGTCCAGCTGGATTTGTTCCAGACTGATCAGCAGCATATTCTACAACAGCATTAGAATCGTCCATAGCTGATCCTGAACCTGCAGTTGAATGCACTACAATACCACCACGTTCGCCTGTTTCATTCATAAAGAATGAGATGTCTGTGTATGCTTCTACACGATCTGGTTTTAAAGCCATTTTATTCTCCCTTGTCTAAAGTTTTGCCGAGTCGGTTGTAAACAAAATCAATCAAAGCTGCTCTCGTGCTGACCATTTCGTCTTCTGATTCATCAGAGCCTACTGTTAGGTCAGTATCTTCTGCAACTTCTGCATTTTCGAGTGCTTCTGTAAGTTCTTCAGAACCCTTCATCTTTTTCATTAGTGGCTTACCGCCACCACCAGGTGAAGTTTCTGCTTCTTCTTTTTCCATCATAGCTTTCTTAGGCTTCATAGCTGCAAGAAGAGCAACCATGCTATCAAAAGCTTCGTCAGCTAGTGAATCAAACTTATCAACTTCAGAAGCTGCAGCTTCATTTTCAAGACCAGCTTCCATGAGCGAAGCCATTCTTTTCATCTTCTTTTCTTTTTTCATCATCTCTTCTTCTTTATCCTTGTAAGCAGCAAGAACTTCGGAAGTAGCTTCTAGCTCTGCTTTCATTTTTTCCATTTCTTCGTCTTTCTTCTTCATGTCTTCTGCATATTTCTTTGCTGCTTCGTCTTTTTCAGCAGCAAGGGTTTCTACAGAAACTTGAAGTTCAGCGAGAGCTTCGTCTTTTGTTTTTAGTGATGTTTCGAGCTCGGAGGCTTGAGCTTTAAACTCATCACGAGCAGCATAAGCTTCCTTTACTAGTTCTGTGCAATCATTCATAGCTTCTACCTTATCATTAGGGTTTAAATTTTCTGAACTCATTTGTGCCTCCTGTAAATTGGCTTGTATAGTGGATACACCTTCTGTTATATTTTCTGAATTTTTTTTATTTTCCAAAAACTTAAAGTTTTCTTTTTGAAATATAACACTTTCAGGATTCGCCGGTTTGTCTACAAATCCTTTTCCACTGAATGTAATATTTCTTAAAACTCTTCCAATTCTATGATCTTCTATTTTTCCAACACCTCCGTATGCTCTCAGGTGTTTAGTCAAATATGAAGTATATTCATCTCTAGGCAAAACTTTAAATTCACCAGTAGTTTCGTTTATTAAGCCGTAATCAAAACCATTAAAAAAACATTCCATACTAACGTACTTCATACCTTCTTCAATCTCAGCAATTAAAGATTCAGATCTTTCTTTTAACTCAGGATCTGTAAATCCTTTATATATTACTGAAGCTGTTAATACATGATACTTATCTGGTAAATTTTCTACAGGAGTATCTTTATCTATAATAACTCCGTCAACTGTTATTGGCCAATTTGCAACAATGTGTCCTACAATTTTTCCTTCCTGATGTTCAATATTGGTTGGTTTATGCAGTGGTGTTTCCTTAGCTAACCATACTTCTTTTGAATCAAAAATATCATCATTTTTGTTCCAGTCAGTGCTAACTAAGATTGACTGAGTGTAATATAAGTCTTTGTCTTCCACAGCAGCTAAAGCTTTGATTTCTTTTCTGTCTATATTTGGTTTGTTGGTGTTTTCAATTTCGCAGGAATAGGTAAAACTAGCATTTGCTTTAATTTTTTCTTCTAAACCATCTTGTTTTTCGTGGCCATATATTTTCATTGTTATTACCTTTCTTGTTGAATTGCTTTAACTTATTACACCAGATTGTTATAGAAATAAGCCTTGGTGTATTTAAGTTCTTCTGTGTTTATTTGTCTTGGCATTTCAGAAGATAATAATTTGATAAATTTTTCGTATGCAGCAAATATTTTTTTGCATTCAATACTATTAATAGTATTGAGTTTAGATAAAACTATTTCTTCTTTTACGTTAGTCTTGGGCTCTAGAGAAAAGAAAATTTTTGTTTTAACATTTTCTGCTTCTGTATACTCTTCTGAAGATAAACTTCTCATATTTTTCTTTTGATAAAAATCCAGGAAAAAAGGATTTACAATTTCCGAAATTTTCTCTTGAGCCTCTATACCCCATAGCTGTAAGGAAGCAGAAGCTTGCGGTATGCCTGGCTGTGGTTGAAATTCTCTTGGCTTTCTTTGTTTAGTATCTACTGTTCCCGGTGGTCTTCCACCATCGCCTTGGGGTTGTTTTTCATTGTTGTCTAATAAAGTTGGACTATTATCGTCTTCTTGAGAATCTTGACATTTCGGAGGACATGCTTTGGCTTCAATAGTAGTCTGCTCATCTTCTGGTTTTGGTCCAAGATCTAAGCCTACTTGACTTGTCGTGGCAAGACCTAACTGCAAAGCAATCTTTTTAAGACTATTACTAAATTCAGGATCATAATAAGGCCCACTCTTCTTAACCATTCTGTCGCTTTCTCTTGCTTTGTTTTCTTGATTGAGTCTTGATTTTTCGAGTTCTGGATATATTCCAAAGTTTGTCTGTAATAATTCGTCGCTAATTACGTTTCTATCTGCTAGCTGAATTAATAAAGCTTTTTCTGCTTCCTCATTACTAAGATCCATCCTTTCAAACTCTATCACAGCAGGACTACTGAATCCCATTGCTTTTTGTACCATTTTGATTTCATTATTCCAAAATTCTAAAAGAACTCTACGCCCATACTGAAGTCTTTGGGTTAATGTCTTTAGGCTTATAAAATTATTCGTAGTACCAGCAGCTCCAAAAGTGCCAGTTAAAGTTGGTGGGATACCAAGACCAGCATAGACCATATTTAAGTGAGGAACATACTTTTCTTGACCAAGAAATTGATAAACATTTGATTTACTTTCAATCAATTCAATATCCGGCCCCCAAACTAAGTCCATCGTTCCTCCACCAACATTGTTCTGTAATATACTACTGAGCTTACTAGCAGCTGCTGTTGTTGGAGCAATTTTATGTTCTAGGCTACCTAACTTAAAAATTCTGATATTGCTAATAGCTCCGTCAAGAGCAGCAAGGTCAGCAAGTTTTAGTTTTTCAATTGTGTTAATATCATCCATAACACTATAAATAATCGGATATGCCCAAGCCTGCCAGTCGTCTTTCTTATAATGAAAAACCATAGTTTTATTTGGGTCTAGCAAATATGGTTTTTTAGTATCTGCAGCTTCTATAATAGCATCTGGTAATTGTTCAACTATAGCTCTTTCAGCATCGTTTTTTGGACTTTTAATAATTTTTCTAAGATAAGCTGGTAATATTATCGAATAAGCTTTTTTGTTTAAGAAATTACACAATGGGCCGCCAACCACATCAACAAAAACAGGATCGACAAATGTGTATTTCCAAGGAATTTCTCTTTTTTGAACTTCTGGAGCTAAATCACTATAATTAATAATTTGATCTGGAGAAGCTACGCTTTTGTACATCTCCTTTTCTACTTTAACACTAATCTTTGCTGTTTGTCGATTAATAACAACATTACCTAATCTATAAAGACTGTTTAGAAATCTTTCACTTCTGTCTGACCCATTGACTTTAGCAAACCAATTTTTATAGAATCTTTCAATTCTTTTGTTAGGGTGAGAAATTCTAACTCCTTGACTTGCAAAATCTCCCATAAGATCAATAACATTTTTTACTAAACCTACTTTATGGTAAATAACATTAGAGTTCTGAATAATTCCTTTGATCTTTTTAGGAATGGCTTCGTCTGGTCGGAATGCTTCATAATCTGCTCTTGTTAATCCTGGTCTACCGCTAGTAGGCCCAGTGGATAAATTTGACCAGTCAACCGGCCCATATCTTCCTGCAATTGATCTTTCTATACCTGTGAATTCTTCTAGACTTTTAGAAGCTTCGTCTAAAGCGGTTCTTTTGTCTTGAATATCATTATCGTTCCATGTGACATAAGCATTTTCAGGTAAGATACTAGCGTCTGGTATATTTTCGTTTTTCATAATACTAATGCATTCCTATTGTAAAGCAATTGTTTGTGACACAAAGATAATACACCACCTCTATCTATAAATACCTGTGTATAAGTCTTCATTAGCGGCAGAAGTAAACCAACTTGGTCCTTTGTACATTTCTCCTCCCTTTTTACTCATTGTTCTCAAGTTTCCTCCGATAACATCAAAACTAGCATGAGCTAGTTCTCTATTCATTTGTCTAGCTATCATATTAGCAATAACCAAAGCGCTATACCGGTCCTTTCTGAGTTTTCCTTTCTTTCCATTTGGGAGCTTAATGTCCGGAGTATCCCATTTATCTCTGCCTCCAACACCGCTACTGGTTTGTGTCATCACAATAGTTGTTAATTCATCCTTTAGGTCTTCTATTTCTAAAATACATTCACTTTCATTATCATAAACTTTTTCTATTGAACTGTCAAGTATATCTTTGCCTTCTCTGTCTAAAGCTAATCCTAAACTTAGATTATCAAATCTAGGAAATAACAATACTTTATCTTCTAAGTCTTTTCTCAAACCATGATTAGCTGCTGCTGTCCAATCTGCTTTAGCAAATTGCACTAATTCTAGAATATGCAAGCCTTGTTGATCATCAGTTTCTTTTGGTTTATCATTATAAATTACTGGCCAAATTAAATTTTCTCCTTCTTCTATTTTAGAAGGATCATGTAATGCTTCTTCAATGGCTACGCCTCCTCCCTGTGCATCCATTCCTATTCTTTCACAAGGAAATACTTTCATTAGATTACGAATTTTCCTAGCACAAAATCCATAGAAGTCATGCTCTCCAACAAGTCCAGTTTTTTGTCTATCTTTAAAATTACTTCTATTTGTAGTCCAACAATAAACTATTCTATTATGATCATGATGAAGTTCTAGAACAACAATACTAAAATTATCTTTCTCTGAGGCTGGGTCGATTCCATAAACATACTTATGCTGAGGATTGCCCTTAGTAGAGACATCAAAAAGAATTTCTTTATCATTAATAACAATAGGCTTATCCTCTTTACAAACACAACTTTCAATCAGACTACGTTTAAAAAATCCGTCGCTATCTTCTGTGAAACAAGCGGCGTACTCCATGTTGTAGATTCCCGTATGAATTGTGGCTTTTGCTCTAGCAACTTGTTTATCATCCATAAATCCTTTAGGAATCAACTCATATGGAATTCTAATAATACTATAATCTTTCCAATTAAAATTCTCAGGAGGATCATTGCCGAATATTTCTTTTAGTTTATGTTTGTCTCCTCTGCTATTAATAATAGCTTTATAGCGATTCCAGTATTGCGCGTAATGCTTGAAACTATAATCAGCCGTACCACTAATTATTGCTTGGTTTCCTTTTTTGATCTGAACAGCTTCTAGTTCATCGGTCCATAAGCCTGCTTCTCTCATAGCTTTCTTACGAGCTTCTTCTTTCACGTTTTGTATAGGACTTGCGCTTACAGCTGCGAATCCCGCAACCACCGTTTCATAGATATCCGGACTAATACTAGCAAACTCGTCAGCAATGATAATATGCGCTCTGAGGCCTCTAATCTTGCTTCCGTCGCCCATAGGAACAGCAATAGCCCAACTATCACCAAGGCGTATAGTACAACGGTCGACATCTCTTCTCGGTCCATCATCATTGCTACTAAATATACTCCTGATTATAGGACTATTACGCCACATATTCTCCATGTATTCAAATATAATTTTACTCTGCCGGAAAGCAGAACCAACAATAACAATTTTTGTTCCCGGAACTAGAATACACTTTAACATGCTATAAAGAGCCAAACTAAAAGACTTACCAAAACCACGACTAGCAATAAACATAGGGAAGGGCCTATACCAAAACTCTTGGAGCAGAGCAATCTGTATGGGGTGTAATTCAATATTCATTAATAGTCTTACAGTCGCGCCAAAATATTTTGGGTCTTTAAGTAATCTTAATAAATGTAAATCTGGATTTTCTATATCTTCTTTTGTTCTTCCGAATAAAGGATTAACATCTATTTCTAACTTAGATAAGTCTCCTAATCCTAGCCATGCATTTTCGTATATTAAATTATCTGTATTTGTCATATACGGTCCTCATTATTCTAACGGCTAGTTTCTCGGCATTATCACTATCTCCACAGAATACAGTATGTATACCATATTTTATGTGGAATAAGCTTATTTGTTTTAGAATAAAATTATTGCTAACTCTAAGTTTTTCCCAAAGTTTTTTGGGTATATCAGAGCCAACAGGAAAATCATATACTTCTTGCAGATCGAATTCAAAAAGCATAAACTTATGTGGTATCTCACTCATTCTTTCTAGAAATGCCGGAAATCTTTTCTCTGTTATATTATTAGCTATTTCGCTGACACTTTGTTTTCTTTCTATAGTTAATAAATTTTCTAATCCCTCGATACTATAATCTCCAGTATCAAGTTTTCTTTTTGCTGTAGTATGAGCCCCAAACTCCCAAGGCAGTTGCTCTCTAGTGTCTACGATAATTGTAAATTCATCCATCTTTTTTTCTCATAATTAAATCTGTAAAAAATTTTATGTAGCTATCTTCATTGCCATTAATCTGCTGATGATGATATTTACATAATGTAATGCCGTTATCCAAGTGATATCTCAACCCTGGATAATCTACCCATCGTAAAATATGATGAGCCTCTACTTTCTTTTTGTTTGTGCATCCCGGCCATTGACAACTAAACCGGTCTCTTGCATAAATTTTTTGTCTCCATTCTTTATATTGAGGATCACTATAATTTCTATATGCCATTATTATGCTCCTCTATAGAATCTATATATTCTAGGCTCTCAGGAGTTAAGATTGGTTGGTCAACTTTACCGTCTTCGTATGCATGGTTTTCATAAAGTTTTTCTTTAGCTTTAGATGTTGCAAGAGCAATGATCTCCATTTCTTTTCCTTCTTTTTCACGAATAAGTTCATCTTCTAGCATTCGTATTAATCCAACCCAGCTACTTTTGCCATCTTCGATTCTTTTAATTCTTTGTTCTCTGGTAGCTTTTAGATCTTTGCTGATTTTTTGTTGTTCTGATAATAATTTAGTATATTCATTTGTATAAGAGGCTATGCTGTTGCGGGCAAAATTTAATTGGGTTTCTAGGTTAGCTAATCTGGGTCCGTCTCTTTCTGGTTCTGGTAGTTTATATTCTAGGTCTACTTGCTTTTGTAATCTTTCTGTTTCGGCAATGTGTCTTTTTCTTTCTTTCATAGACCGATTAATAAGAATGTCGATTGTTATAAACTGTTTGATTTGAAGTTCTTCTGCAGGAAGTACATCCTCTCTGAATTGTTTGATAAGACCAATCCAAGTATCTTCAAAATATTTTAATTCTCCTGTTTCTTCGTCAAATTGTTTTTGTATTTCATTCCAGAAACTTTTAGCATGTAGCTTGAGTCTAAGACTTTCATCTGTTTTGTTTTCTTCTTTATCAAAACTAAGACTATTTTGTATAATATATTTCTCTATAGGTTTAGTACTTCTGTTCAAAGACAGGGCGATATTCTCTATAGTCATAGAGCCTACATTATCACGAATAAATTCCATTTCATCATTAGATAATTGTCCGCGTTTTTTATTCATTGATTAACTCTTTAATTTTGTTAACAAGTTTATTGAATTCGTGCTTGTATACTTTATTGCCCATTTTGATTTTTAAGTATATCTCTCTAAGCTCTCCATAAAGTTCCTCGTCTAAAATATCTAGTAATTCTTTTTCCTGGGCATTATCTGATTGGGTTTTGTCTTTAGTAAATAAGTATTCTTTTAGCTCTTCTATTGTATTCAAATACATTAAGTTTTTCTTGGCGTTATTTCTAGAATACCAACTAGTGTAAAGGTCGCAATCATTTTTGTTTTTATATTTTAAGCAATCTTTAGAGGGATCTCCTGAGAGTTTATCAAAAAGGGGACAATTGTTGCAGGGTTTATCTGGCCTTTGATAGTTGTCTCGTTTAAAATTGAAGAGGCGATTTCTTACATGTGTCCATAAGAAATTTTCAAGAGGTCTTTTATAGTCGTAGTTTTGTAAGCCTTCAATTGCAAATACGCTGATTTGCTGTTTCATGTCTTCTATTTCGTGGTATCCAAATTTGAATTTGTAAGAAAGCTTTTTACTGATAATTTCTATAGTTTGTAGTAATTCCTCTTCATTGATCTGTGGGTATTTCTGAACTTTTTGTTTCATAGGCTTTTAATGTTTCTTGTAAATTTTGATCTTCTTGTTCTAGGTCTTTTGATACATCTAGATTCTCAGAAGCTATTACTTTCAGTTCACTGTTTATATTTTTCATGTTTTGTTGCTCTTAAATAAAAAGTGTTGATAATGTTTATCATAGGAACTTGAGAGAATAATGTCAATTATTTCGTAGAGTATTTTGCTAATTTTAAATTATACACCGTGGATAGCGTTTGCTGGGGGTAGGCATAATAGGATAGTTTAGGTATTACATTTATATAGAGCTGGCTAACTATTTATGGACCACCGGGCGATTTTATATACCGAATAGTATACTTCTCTGAGATTATAAAACCCCCATAGTATAGTTTAATATTGTATGTTACATTTTTAGTATATGTTATATTACATTTTATAGTTGCAAACCTATTGCAAAAACCGACCGTAAAAATACTTGCAAAACGATTGCAAAAATCGACTGAGTTGGCGTGTTCGGAGTGGCCGATTCGGTGCCGATTCTCAGAATCCCAAGTGTCCACCCAGAAAATCTGAAAATCTCAAACGACGTAAGTCTAATGATACCAACGACTTACAACCAAATCGTGAAAATCTCAAAAGTTTTCGCTTGCAATGGCCGATTCAGTTTGTAGAATGAATGCAGAACGACAACGACAACCACAAAGGAATCGAAACGATGAACGGCTTTCAGAAAATCGACAATATCATGAGCATCGCCAAGGAAGCATTTAATACTACCGATCGTATCGTGTGTCGTGTTGTGCGAGACGACGACCGCGTGTTTGATAACTTTTTCTTTGAATCATTCAAGGCTTCCCAAAAAGATAGCACACACACACTGGTACTGTACAGTGAGACGCAAGGCTTCAAGAGCATCAAGCTTTCCCGCATCAAGAGTGTTGAAAAGATCGGAAGATTCGCCTACCCCGCATAACGCGAGATTTTGCAGGTCAGTGAGTTTTAAGTTTTATATACTAGGAGATATACTATGCCAATGTCGAATGCACACTTTCTTGCCGTCGCTTGTGATATCCACGGGGCTGAGTTAGCAGAAGGTTATACCGGAGATTGTATCGAGATTGCGATTGATGAGTCGATGGAAATCTGGGATGGTTGGGATGCTTTGTATAGTGTGCGAGTATATCGTGTGTCGAATGATGAGGATGGTAACCCCACACATGAGTGTGTGCATGAAGAGTTTGCCGGCAATAACCCGCCAGTTATACTAGACTAGGGGGTACACTGTGATTGCGATTGCTATAGTGTGGATTATATTCTGTTGGGCTATACTACTGAGGACAAATCTGTGAATGATGGCGACATGGATCTGCTTTGTGTTATGTTGTTTCTTTCTGTTATTATTTTCAGTATCTTTTATAGTTATACTCCTATCTGTTAATATATAGTATGTTACATATAGTATGCCCCCCGCAAGGGGGGTGTACATATGTACACAATAAACCGGCCCCCTAATATGGGGGGAAACACCCCTCTCCGGAGGGGGAAGCGGGGCCGGCCCCCTCGCAAGGGGGGTATGCCAGCAAATCCTGTGCCAAAGTTTTGGCATGATATTTGCCCGAGCAAACCCCGTGCCGAAACTTGCCCGAGCAAACCCCGTGCCAAACAGAAAAAACTTTTTTTTCAAAAAAACTTGACCGAGTGGCTTGACCGAGCCGATGAGTATGGTACACTGGAAGCATCGCAACCAACCTTCAGGAGTCCTGAAATGCACCTCGCAACCTCAACTCGTTTCACCGCTCGCATCTACGACGTTTGTGGGAACGTCATCAAGTGGATGAGCGGCTCGGATCTGGCCTTGCTGGAAAAGGTTGTC
>Ga0208162_1000571_pt1 | contig 21195 bp, 32 predicted proteins | sample CB_VirMetaG_4_FD_184539 | JGI IMG/M metagenome (GOLD analysis project Ga0208162, IMG submission 184539) | Freshwater to marine saline gradient viral communities from Chesapeake Bay - CB_1508_1M Viral MetaG (SPAdes) (version 4) | ecosystem: Environmental > Aquatic > Marine > Coastal | place: USA... | reverse complement strand
ATACTAACTGGATTTTATGTATAGATGGTGTTTATAAGTACCGTAATGGCAAACCACCAGAAGATAAAAGTATTCCAAAAGATAAAGGGACAATTATATAAAAAATAAATAATTCAAAGAACTTCAATTTCTTGAAGTAAAATGAAAACAGCATTTCTGGCAAGTTTAATTACATTAAGAATACTCACTAACGAAGGACTGATCTGTGAGAAGAAATCTCCTAGGCCAAAAAGACAACCCCCAGAAGTCACAAGATTCATCAGACGACCAGCAAAAAACGGTAAAAAGAAAAACACCCCTTTTGAATAAACTTATTCTCATTGTAGGATGTTCTATAGTTTTATTTGTTGGTCTTAACTTTATAAGTTGCAACTTCATGCTTCCTGGAAGTATTCAACACGCAAACTCATTAGGACTATTAAAAAACCCTCCTCCAACAGATTGCAAAGAATCTGAAAGAAGAGGTTATGAGGTTCTTATCACATTACTAACTACTGTGATTGCACTCAAAACAAAGATGGAAGACTAACTCATCCAAAGTTTTCCTTCTGCTTTTCTTCTACGAGCAAGACCTGCTTCCACATTTGTTCCAGGATTGCGATAAAGATATAGTGCATCAGGAACTTTATTCCACTGCTTATTCTTCAGAACTCTACTGATTGTATTAAATCCAGAAGAACCGTAGAATCTTGCACCCAAATTATATGCAAATGAGAGAAGTGCTCCTCTCTGATTCATATTCATTTGATTCCAATAAGGAATCTGAGTCAATGGTGGAAGAAACTCATTCTTTATTTGAGAAATGAGAAGATCATCAGCAGTTTTTTGAGAAATCTTTGTACCCAACTTGAATGGTTTTCCGTTTTGATCTCTTGTGCTTCCCCATCCAATCGTTATTGGGAGTCCTCCTGTAAGAGGGTCAGGATATGCCTTCAAATGACAACCTTCAAACTCTTTGATTAAATTAACGCCAACCAACGGTACTTCATTGGCATTATTGATGTTGGTTGGCGATTCTACTTTTTTACATCAAAGATTCTCCCCCATCCACTATTAGATCCCTCGGGAGTCCATCTTTTTTCAAGTATATATCTTGAATATACTACACCCTTACCATTTTTTACTGGTCCAGTATAATTGTCATTAAGAGATCCATAGGGATCGTTACAGACATAATCACCTTTTGCAGTCTTACCAATCACGACGACCATATGGCCGCCAGTAGGAGAAGACAAGCTACCTCGATGTAGAATGCCAATAACAACTGGGCGGTTATTACTAAGTTCAAAATCAAGATCTGCGAAAGACAGACTGTAACTAAACTTACTATCGACACCATATCCAGACAATACTCTTGTTTGAACCAAATGATCGGTCGTATCACCAATTGCAAAAACTTTTTGAATGTAGGCATTGTCGCCTTGTGCTCCCTTTAAAGTGCCTGGTTTGAAATACTCAAGACACATTGCACACGCAGAAGAATTACAAGTTCTTTGCGGATCTCTGTAATTATCTGTTTGTGGGTAAAAAGGCACATTCAAAATACTACCTTTGGGTTTTTCAACAGGAGTTCTATAAATTCTAACCCAATTCGCAGTATCATCAATCAATGGAGAATCTGCGAGATCCAATTCAAGTTGCTCTACTGCAGCAACGTGTTTTGGATTTTTTTCATCATAATACTTAAAAAAGTTATGTAAGTCTATTTTCATTTTATTTTTCCTTATAATAAGCAGTTTTTATAATAAAAAGAGAAATACCAATAGCAAAATATAGACTAACTATGGTATAAAACATAATCAATATCTATATTCACCAAGTTTATCCAAAACCATATCTAAGTATTTATTTGTAAGGTCTTTTGGATTATTTTTATATTTTTCATTATCCTCATTATGCAATTTATTTTTACACTTAAGGATCCAGCACCTAATCTCATCTTTTGTGATTTGATTTCTAGGCATAAAAAAAGATACTCTTTTTTATATAGAGAGTCTTTAAGTATTATTTTGATTTGCTTACAGAAGATTTGACATACTCAAATACAACATCAGGTTTTAAGTCATAACATTCCGACCAACCATCAATCTTTTTGTCAATATTTTTCGATATATTACCCTTTAATATTTTTTTAAGACTAGTTTCCAAATTATAACAATATTCCAAAGTATTTTCCATTTCATAAAAAACATTAATATTTTTTCTATATCTATCTTCAATTTTCTTTTTTGTAGTTATTCCAATTTTAGTATATCCATAATAATTTTCAAGTATGTAAAATTTACATTTAATACTTGGCGTTTGTCTTACCTTTTGATTAATTGCCCAATGATGATTTTTATTTCTAATAGGGGTTATTCCATATACTTTAAGTATTCTATAAATGTTATTGCATGACATATTATATGCAGAAGAAATTTCATCAATAGAATAATTTCCAGAAGTATAATCCTTTATTAATTTTTGATTTCTTTCCTCTTTTTTATTAGTATTGTATTCTTTCGGATTTCTTTCCCTAGAAATATTAAATTTTTCCAATACTCTATAAACAAATTTACATCCTGTTACTTCTTCAATTGTTTTAATTTTTTCACCTTTAAGATATAAATCAATAATCTGAGTATATCTTTTCCTTTGCCTATCATTATTTTGCTTATACTCTATATTTCTTTCTTCTAAAATAGAGTATAATTCATATGTTTTATGTTTTTTAATTATTTCTCTAGTAGTAACACCTGCTAGGTAATCAGCAATTACTTCATCTTTAAGTTCTTTAGATAATTTTTTTGGCATAACTATACTCTGACTTGTTGGCAATATTATTTATAATAAAAAATGGGAGGTATTTTACCTCCCACTCTTTACCTGAAAAGTGCCAACAAGTCAGGTATTATTATTTAGTTAAAATACTCCAGGAAGTAATTGTCCAGTTTTAAGATATACAATAACCATAATTGGAAACGCAACCATACTGACCCACCCATTCAACTTTTCTGCCTGTTCAGTCCATCCAAAATTTTTCATTTTTATTTCCTCCTAATAAGTTTCAGAAAGTTTATTAATAGAATATGCTAAAAGAACAAAAAAAATAATGCTCGTAACAGTAAAAATAAATTCACCCATCAAAATATACCAAAGAAAAAATTGCCAGTAATAGAATAAGAAACAATTCCAGCAATAATACCCACCATTGCCCATCTGGCGTTTGTTAGAATAATGATTTCTTGAGGTGAATACATTCCATATTTTTCATAATACATTTGTGGTTCTTTAGCGAACATATTTTGTCGTCCGCCATCTTCAGTTGTAACAGTCATAACAATGTTAAGTTTTACAACTTTAATTATATATGATCAAATTAACTTAGTCAAGTTTCTTCTATTTGCTTTTGTTGATTTTCTGTAATTCTCCCAAGATAAGGATTATAGTCCATTAGATCACGAATATTAAGATTTGCCCCATTTTGTTCCCAAAAATTTAAAAGTCCATCATGACTAGAACGATGAAAATAATCAACGTGCTCTGGATGAATAGATGAACCAAGAGCAATTTTATAGAGAAAAATAGGAATAGAAAAAGTATTACCAGAATTATAGATTAAATCATCTGCAACAGGTCTAGGTTTGCAACCATTATCAAGTTTATACTTATCATTACGAATGTGAAATTTTAAAAGTTTTTCAGCATGGTGTCTATTAATTAAATATGCAGCAGTAGAAAAGTCATTTACAAATCTCTTATGCAATTTAACATGGAGAGGTCCAGTACAAATTATAGCAAGTTGGATAACATCATAATCAAAAGGAACAAGAGAATGAAAATCTTTCCAAGTAAAGTCCCAATTTTTTACAATATCAAGATTTAAATCATCTTCTGCAATTATTGCTGAAGGAGAATCAGAAGTTTCCATCCAATACTTTATTGCTTTTAAATGTGAAGTTACACATCCAATTTCTCCTGAAGTAACATTTTCTGGGTATCTCCCATGAATAATATCACTTAGGTCATCAGTTCTACCATCATATGCAGATATACGAGTGTAATTTTCTATTTCCCAATATTTAAACTGGTTTTCCATATACTCACGTCTATTTGTCTGTTCATCCAAGTTAATATAATAAATTGGAGGAAGACCTTTGAGTTTATGAAGAGCTTTATTTTTATCCATCAAATAATCTCCCAACCTTCACAATATAAGTCTTTAGTATCTTTATCGGCGTAGTCGGAACCAAACCACATACTTGGTGCAATAATTTTCTTGTTAGGATTTCGAATTAACCAGGCACCCCACCAAGACATAGAACTATTAGCAATAATAGCATGATCACACAAAGACATCAGACACATATCCAAGTATGGAACTAGTGCCCCATCAGAGTGTTTATCTTCTGGTTCGGAAAACATGAATCTATCGTCTTGAAAAAACTCTTGCTCCTTACACCATTCGATAGCATCAGAAAATACAATAACTGGCATATCATCAGGAAATTTCTTAAGTGCCTCCTGATAATACTCAAGAGGTTGAACAGGATGTTGACTTTGTAAGTTTACATATGCCCACTTAAAACCTCTTTTATCGGTAAGGTTTGGATCTCCACGACGAACATGGAGAAAGATAACCTCCTCACCCATTTGATTACGAAATTCCTTACAGGGATCTAACCAATTACTCTTGAATGTAAAGTCTTTACGAATATCATGTTCAATATGTTTAAAGTATTTTTCAGACTGAAAAAATCCATAGATACTCACACCATCTGGACATTTGTTAAAAATATCCTCATCAAAATGAAAATGCTTCTCAGCAATTACGTGTTCGTTTTCAATCCATCCAATATCTCTATTAGTAGACAACTCAAATGCTTCCAACAATCCATAGTTATCAATCTGAATATGTGGATTTTCTGGAGGAATTGAATAATCAAATCCACGATTTGTGGCAATTCCTTTCAGTGCCGCATATTGGAACATCTGATTACCAAGTCTTCCAATAGTACCAATATGATTAAATCCTATCATTTTTCATAGCCTCAAATACTTTTGCAATACCGTCTTGTAAATTTGTTTTTGGCATCCACCATCCAGTAATATAATTATTTGGTTGATTGCGTTTGTCTAGTTGAACACTGTCTTTAGCCAAACCGGGTTTGATATTAACCGATTTCCCTATCAAGTTAAACTGACCCTGAATGATTCCAGCAACCTCTTTAATAGTATTGCTATAAAATGATGTAATGTGAAGTGGATCTTCAGGTTTAAAATCGGTGTAGGAATTCATAATAGTTTCTAATGCTTCGCAACAATCTTCAGCATAAAGAAATTGACGTTCCTCTGTACCATCAGTCATCATCTCAAAGTCACCTTCCTCAAATCCTTTACGAATGAAGTCTGTGATGACATGAGACTTCTCAGCATCATGTTCAATACCATAAACATTCCAGAAGTGAACAGTAAGACCCTTGAGTGTTTGAGTATAGAGTTCTCCAACTCTCTTCATCACACCATAAGGAGAGTAACTCATGTTACTCATCTGAGATGATGCGAAAACAAACCTCTTATTATACTTCTCAAGAAGTCCAAATGCATTGACCATCAACCTGGCATTGTTATTAATGAATTCGAAGGTATGTTGATACTTCTTGAGGTATCGTGACCCACCGACATCAAATGCAAGAAAGAATACAAAGTCTGCTGTCTCAATTGCGTTCTCAAGATATTGATTTGGGATTACAGTCATATCATGATTAGGTGTTTCAACTTTATCAAAATCAATCACCACATGTCCCTTTTTACGAAGGTAATCTGAAAGGTAGGCACCAATCTGACCACTAGATCCTAAAATTGTAATTTTCATATTAACTCAACTGCAAATACTTGTTAGCACAATAATTTATTTCGGCAGATTTTTTTGATATGAACTTAGGATCCAAAGTTGCCGATGATTCATGATACCTAAGAGCTACTAATATATCTTCAATTATACCAGGATCTCCATACAATAAATGAAGTCTATAGTAAAGTTCACAATCTACAATATAAAGTATATCTTCATCAAAATATTGTTTATGTGATCTCAAAAATGAGAGGCACGATGGATTACCCATCGTATTTACACCTTCAAGTAACTTACCATTCATTCTAGGAATGATTGGATTAAAATATGTTTTAGTATCCTGCGTGTGCGTAAACGCAGTCATAATCCATTTGTAATTTGTTTGTTCAAACTTCTCTGATATTTTTTTCAGAGCATCATTATCAACAAAATAATCATCTTCAAAAATAATCTTTACGATTTTACCCACACAGGAATCTAAACATGTATTAAGGTTGTGTGCAGATCTTCCTTTTCCGTAAAAATTTTTAATATATTTGATGGTAAAAGTATCCGAATATTCCTCACATACTCTCAATGTTTTATCATCTTGACTTTGATCAGAAACAACTATTTCAAAATCTTGAACTGTTTGCAATTTTAGATTTTCAAATAATTCTTTGAGCATTTCGTGCCCATAACCGGACATCTCATAAGTAGGAACACAGATTGAAAATAAAGTCATGATTGATATACAGGATATTCTTTGTCGGTGATTGGAATAATCAGTCTCTTAGTTTCTTTGTTGCCGAAAGTTCTGATACTCATTGATCCAGTGTTCAAAAAATCTGATGAATATTCATCAAGATAATCAGTAATCTTATATCCCATTTCCAAATGATATTTAAAAAATGTTTCCTGAATCCTCCATGCATGAGGGTAGTCATTATTGCCAGGAATCATATAAAGTGGAGATCCAAATTTTTCATATACATTTTTACATGCTTCTCTTGAGAGAACTCCTTCTACATGAGAGGCATGATCAAAAGGATAATTTGGATGATCGTTTACAGAGTGAGAACAAACGTATGCAACATCCCCTTTACATCTTTCAATCATCGGAAACATAGAGTCATAATCCGCAAGGATATAATCTTCCTCTATACAAAAATAGTATTCGGAATTATTACCTTCATCAAGATCATCTGCAATACCATCATTCCATCCACCATAACAAAATTGAGTATTGTCCCTGAATAAAAGTTTAAACTCTACATCATCAGAAATTCTAGAACTATTCTCTCTAAAGTAGTTTTCAATTTCCTCTCGATTATCATCCGGAGTCATATTAATTACAAATATAACTTTTGCAATATTATCATGAGGATATTTTTCCAAAAATTCTAAATGCTTTTCCGGAAAGAAAAACTTTCCTTGACTAATTTCTGTATTATAATCCTTGTTATTTCTCGATCCAAAATAAAATGTAACCAAATAATTAACTTTAGATGTCATAATCATAAGAACCTCAAGACTTAGAAAAATTTACAATCACTTCTTCTATATAATCAATCATTTCAGAAGTGATAACAGGGGCACAACCAACAAAAAATACATTGTCTAAAACTTTGGATGCATTTGGATATTTAGTTCCATCTCCAAGATCCCTATACCCAGGATGCAAAAGAATATTACCTGCAAAATAATTTCTAGTTTGAACTTTATTATCTTCCAAGTAAGATACTAATGATTGTTTTAAATTAGAATCATCACAAATAATTGGAACTCCAAACCAACTAGTTTCGGATTCTTTCCTTTCATTAACAACTCTAACTCCAGGAATTGTTTCAAAAATACCTTGTATTCTACTTTTATTTTCTCTACGGATTCTATGAATATCATCAAACTTTTTAATTTGAATCCGTCCAATAGAACCTTGCAAATCAAGAGGTTTTAGATTATAACCACGAACACCAAAGATATATTTGTGATCTACAATAGTATCATTTTCCAACCAATCACTAAATCTTTTTCCACATACTCCATTAGAAAGAAGATTTTGTTGTCCGACACAATAACAACCTCTTCCCCACCAAGCATAACTTCTGGCAATATCAACAACATCTCTGATATTAGAAGAAACCATCCCCCCCTCAATGGTACAAATGTGATGAGCAGCATAGAAGGAACATGAAGATGCTACTGCTCTATCAGTAAGATATGATCCTTTCCACTTACTACCAAGACTATCACAGTTATCTGCAATGATGTGAATGTCATTCTTTTCGCAAATATCAATGAGTCGATCTAAGTCATATGGATTACCTAGAACTGGAGAAGAAAATACGGCTCTTGTTCTACTAGTAATACTAGATTCAATTTGATTAAGATTCCAGTTAAGGTCCTCCCAATCAATATCAACAAAAACAGGTCTCAATCCTGCCTGAACAATCGGAGCAATAGTCGTTGGAAATCCACAAGCACATACAATAATTTCATCACCATCTTTCCATCCAAAGTATTTCTTTAGAGCAGCGATCATAACCAAGTTTGCCGAAGATCCAGAGTTGACCATAACAGAATGATCAAAACCAAACTTTATCGAAAACTCTTTTTCAAATTTATTAACTTGCTCTCCAGCAGACGACCATTTGCCAGATAACAAAGTAGTTACTGCTGATGCAACTTCTTTCTCATCCCAATATGGTCCAGAATAATATACAGGATTTCCGGGATTCCAGTTATTATTAGCTAGATATGGAAATAGATTCTCCTCGTCTTTTTGTAGATAATTTATAAATTCATTTACTTTTTGTTTTACTGACATAGATCATTCACAATGTGTTCAACAGTGTATTGGGGTTTAAATCCAAGTGAGGTTAATTTTTCAACGTTCATCCAAAAATCTTTATTTTGCACCACTTTATGAAAAGTAGTAGATTCGATATAATTTATTTTAGATGTTGATTTTAGTTTCTCTCTAGATAGTTCTATTATAGCACCAATAGTATTAGGATGTCCACTACCAACATTATAGATGTCGTTTGTTTTTCCTCTATCAATTATTGTTTTGATTGCTCTGCAAGCATCATCAATATGTATTACATCTCTGATTGGTGTTCCATTATCATAAAGACTAATATCTTCATTATTTTTTAATTGATTTATCATCCAAGTTATTGCATTCTTTTTAGAAGAAACTTTATTATCACCTCTACCCAAAACATTACAAAGTCTAATAATTCTATATTTTACATCATAGGTATTACAAAAAGAAATAATTAAATCTTCGGCACACTTTTTGGTTATAGAGTAAAAACCTGTAGGATTACAAATAGAATCTTCTCTTGCAGGTAAATCTATATCTTTTCCATAAACAAACCAAGAAGATATAAAATTAAAAACTATATCTTTAGATCTACAATAATTCAATACTTCACACAAAACCTCCAAATTTGTTTTTACATCTAATGTAATATCATCATGAACATGATAATTGTGAGTAGTAGATATAAAATATAATATATTTGTAGTTTCTGGATTTCTTTGATTTCGTGGTATTCTTATGGATTGTTCTTCATATAATTCAAAAAATCTACTACCAACAAATCCAGTAGATCCATAAACAGAAATTTTTGAGTTCATATTATCTAGTATGTACAGAGGGCATTAATGTATAAGGATCTTCATATTCATCATCTTTATAACCGATGGGAATGACTAGAGTTTCTTTTTGCGGATTTCCAAAAACCACTAACAACTCATTGGGAAATCCTGGTTGTTTACAATAAAGATATCCTGTCGAATATTCATCAAGAACATCTGATACATCATACCCATCATCTTTAAAATATTTGTGACACCACAACTGAACTTCACAAAGATTTTGATAGTCGTTTAAATTTTCTTTCCTGGGTTCAAAGTACAAAATATCATTATTTTTTTCATAAATCTTTTTACAAACTTTTGCATTAAAAGATGTTGGGCTTGGATGAGATATGTGTCTCATAATCCAACTATTATTCATTACATATGAACATACTATAGGATTTTCCTCAGTGCATCTCTCAACATATGGTTGAACGGAATCTTCATCTACAAGAATATAGTCGTCTTCAAACAACAAAAATGTTTCAGTTCCACTTTCTTCAAGAATGTCACTGATCATTACATCGTTCCATCCCCCATAAGAACCCCTAACCAATCCATTCTCATCTCTATTGTCTCGTATCAAAAGAAAAACTTTAATATTGCTATCGAGATTGATTTTGGAAAAAAACTCTTTTGCCTCTAAACTTTCTTCCTCCGATCTAGAGTTAAGAACAAAAGTAGATTTGTATATATTCTTTTTAGAATAAGAGTTTAAAAAATTTAAGTGTTGTTTAACAAAGTAAAACTTATCACTTTTAATAAGTTCATTATATTTTTTACATCCCCTAGGACCAAACCAAAAGGCAACCACATAATTTATCATTTTATTTTTGGCAAATTTGTAAGTCATATATTTAAAATTTATTTACCTTATCTACAATATAATCAAGTTCACTCTCAGTCAACCACCAACCATTAGGAATACAAACTTGTGTGTCTGAAAACTTATTTACTCCAGGAAGATCAAATTCTTTAAATTGAATAGTACAATCATATTCATCATTCCTATAATGAACTGGACTTACAGTAATTGAGTTGTCTTTCATATATTCCAAAAACTCATTTTTTCTTCCATTCATTACGTGAAGGGAAAAAATCCAATATGATCCATTCTCATCCCACTCAGGAACAAAAATGTCATCATTAGAGATGTTATCAATGAGAAACTTAGAATTTTTTCTATGACTCAATACAGACTCTTTTGCATGAGGGATATTTTTAATACCAATACCAGCAGCAATATCATTCATTTGATATTTAAACCCTGCTTCCTTAATATTCTGAGTACATCGGAAGCTTTGACCTTTTGTTCTATCAAGACCATACCAACGAAGAAGTCTCGCATCCTCTTCTTTTTCTTTGGGTGGAACAAGAATACCACCATCACCAGTTGTTAAAAATTTAATTGCTTGAAAACTATAGCAAATGTAATCACCCCTTTCGCAATTATTATCATTGAACACATCCCAGCAATGTGCAGCATCCTCAATCACAGGAATGCTAAAAGATTTCAAAGATGCAAAATCGCAATATCTACCAGCCCAGTTCACTGCAATGATTGCTTTTGTCTTGTCCGTAATAAGTCTTTCAATAGAATCTGGATCTATACATCCAGTAATAGGATCAATGTCAGCCCAACGAATAGTTGCACTCTTATGCATTGCTCCAACCTGAGAAGCAAAACAGGTTTGTGGAGTTGAAATAACTTCATCTCCAGGTTTAACCCCAATCAAATCCAATGCCAAATCAATGGCACTAGTGCAGGAGTTGACAGTAACTGGTCTAACAGAAGTGCCAAGTTCTTCCCACAGAAGATCTTCAAAGTCTTCTACTTTTTGACCTTGACCAATGAATCCAGAATCAAGAACTTCGGCAACAGTATCTTTGGCATCAGATGCCATTTTCACTTTGAATTGTGGAATCATTTATTCAACTCCATATTAATAACTTTATCGGTTCTAGAAATTTCAACAAATCCCAATGACTTATATAAATTTTGGGCAGATTGATTAGTTATTAAAACTTCCAACAATACAGTATTACAAATTTTTTTACCCTCATTAATAAGAGAAGAAAATAGTTTTCTACCCAAACCCCTTCCTCTCATACTTTCATCAATTACACCCGTCACGAGTGCGGCATCGTTCTCAATCGAAATAGTTCCATATCCAATAGGATAAAAAATTGCACCATGTTCACTAGCAATAAAAATGTATGGTATAAAATTATCCGTAAGATTATCATACCATTGCTTTTGCATTTCTGGAGTTATATCTTCTTGAGATCTTGTCATAAATTGTTTTGAGGAATTTCTAGTCTTCCTCAAATATTCTAAATGACTTTCTAATTCATTTCCACCAAATCTAGAAAGTGGAAGTAGTGATACTGATAGATCTGTCATTTCATCTCCAGATACTTTTTCATTTTATCAGATAGGTCTTTGGATTGTGGTCTATACACAGTATTGAGTTTATCATATAATTTTTCTTCAGTCAATCCTGTATTGTTATCATGATGTTCAGATCCCCAATTTTTTCTCTTGTCAGATTCCGGAATTCTATGTTGAATTTGCAGTTTCCTAGAAACTAAATCTGCATTCATTGGAGAAAACCCATAATTAAAGATTATGAAATCATTTGTAATGTCATCAAAGTTCGAAAAGTGTCTTCCAGGAACATACTTAATTTGATGATTATGCAAACACCTAAGTTTTCTAATCATTGGATTATCTACAAAGTCTATTCCATTAAACAACTGTTCATATAAGGGTCTACTAGATTCAACTATAGTATTATCAGATTCATCAACAAAATAAAAAGATGGTATGTAAATTTCCTTCGGAGAATTTTCTTCTGTCAGAAGAGAATATTTTCCAACTAAAAATTCAGTCGTATTAAGAACAATCTTCCAACCAGGAATTTGTTTTTCGTAATATTCTATTTCAATATCACATTCTGCTGCATCAAATTCGGAATTTGCAGAATCAACTACCTGCCAATCGGGACAAATCTTTTCTATAATTTCCACTGATCTATCAGTAGAAGCATAATTAATCATCAATCCATAATCAAAATATTTTTTATGATGATTTAACCACCAGGGTAGCAAATACTCTTCATTAAAAAAATGACAGATAACCGATTTCATTAGTTTACTCCACCTATAAATTTATTAAAATCAACATCAATTTTACACTTCTCACAAATTCCAGATTTTGGAGAATCATCTTTCAAATGTTCTCTCCAATAATCATATTTACTACTAGAATAAATATCCCAAAGTTTTTGATTTTGAATATTTCCCATAACACCATTTTCATGTTCCGGAATATCAGATCTAGAATTACAACAAACAACTACAGATCCATTATAATCAATATACATATTGTTAAATGGTTGTTTGCATGACTGAGTTCTAATATACTCACTGTCAAATGTCGAAACCTTTTTTGTTCTAGCAGTTCCCTCTATACTAAAATTTCTAGCTCTAAGATGCACCGTTATTCCAGGAATTTTTATATCATATTCTACCCTATGATTAGGAATATCAGTAATGACACTATATTCTAATCCCAAAAATTTCATTTTTTTGAGCATCTTTGTTTTTATTTTTTCATGATCATAAAGTTCATCATTTGCAAGATATTGTTGTATGAATAATTCATTGAGTCCACAATCTCTCAACTCTTCTATATAATCCTTTGTTACATAATCTCCATTTGTGTTTGTTCTTAACTTTGCATTTGGTAGAATACTCCTTGCCTGAGAAATTCTTTCAGTAATTATTTCTCTATGTGACAATGGTTCATTATATCTACTATAAGTTATTTCTTGATCATAATCAATTTCTTTCAGTTGATTTAAAATATTCAGATAATTATCAACTGGCATTAGATTATTTACGGTCCTTCTATCAATGTAAGAATTCGGACAAAACCAACATTGCCTATTACAGAAAGAAAATACTTCTATTTCAATCAATTTTAGTTGTTCTTTAAACCACTCTTTCTTATTCATAGATTCCTCAATCATATTCAGAATCAAGCAAATTTTGTACCTCTAAGTATGTATTAGAGTTCCATCTAACGTGAGATCCAGCAACATAATGAACTCCCATAAGTTTATCATATTCATTGACAAAAAAGCAATTGCCATATCCAGAAAATTTCTCATTATCACTGATAGGAGATAATTTCCAAGAAAGTGTTTTTAATTTATTTTCCAAGATACGTTTTCTAATCCTCCAACCAACTTCAATAAATCCATTTGATTGATTTTGATGAACTTCTTGTTGAGTGACTATCCATGATTCGGACTTTGCAAGATCCAAACTATAAAATGACCCAAATGCACATGGAATATTTTCAAATCTTTCTGGAAATTTTTTTACCCATGGTCTTGTACCCAACCCATCATCCCATTCTGTTCCTACAGCAGTATATCCTAATTCAAATTTTTCTTTAATGTAACTATCTAAATGTTCATCCAAAAAGAAAAAATCAGAATCAAAAATACAAACTATATCAGATTCACAATAAGGAAGACTTGCATCTATAGCACCACCATGAGAAATACCATCAAAAGTATTAGGCAAGCTTTCCATTTCAACAATTATATCAATTTCATCTTTTCTTTCTATCTTTTTTTTCTCAATATCCGGAGTATTATCAACTACAATTAATCTGTAATCTTTATTGGGAAATAATTTTTTAAAATTATCTAACTGCAGATATAATAAATCATAATTCTTATAGATAACTGTCAAATAATCAATCATACAAACACTCCTCAAATGATTTACCATCAATATCTTTTTGTGAAATAATTGGATTATGAATTTTCCAATCAATATTTAACTCAGAATCATTCCAAATTAAAGATCTTTCATTCTCTGGTATATATTCATCAGTAACCTTATAGAAAAAATGTGTACCTTCACTCAAAGATAAAAACCCATGAGCAAATCCAGGAGGAACCCATAGAGACAAGTTATTCTTACTAGACAAAATAATAGAAAGATGTTTTCCAAACGTAGGAGATTGTCTTCGAAGATCGACAACAACGTCTTGAACTGATCCCTTAATAACCTTCACAAGTTTACCTTGAGGATTTTTAACTTGATAATGAAGACCTCTCAAAACTCCTTTTTTTGAAATAGAAAGATTATCCTGAACAAAATCAGCATAAAAATTTGTTGTTTCTCTAAACTCTTTCAAATTAAACGGAACAGTAAAAGTTCCACGTTTATCTTTATATTTTGGTGTTTCAAATACATAAACACCTTCTAGATCCATTTTAGTTGCTTTCATACCATTTAATAGTTTCCAAAAGACCTTCTTCAAAATCATATCTTGATCTCCATCCCAAATCATTTTCAATCTTTTTGCAATCAATAGAATATCTAAAATCATGTCCAGGTCGATCATCAACAAATTCAATATCAGAGTGATCCTTACCCATCAAGGAGATAATTTTTGAAACTAAAGCAAGATTGTTCATTTCAATTCCACCTCCAATATTATACTTATCACCTACTTTACCATTTTTCCAAACCTCAATAAGTGCCTCACAATGATCCTGAACATACAACCAATCCCTTATTTGTTTTCCTCGACCATAAACAGGAACTTTTTGACCTTTCAAAAGATTAGTAATTGTTTTTGGAATAAGTTTATCAACACTTTGCCTTGGACCATAGTTATTTGAACAATTAGTTATCACAGCAGGTAAGTTGTATGTATTCACATATGCAGATACAAAGTGATCACTTGCTGCTTTAGATGCTGAATATGGATTGCGAGGATTATATGGAGTTGTTTCAGTGAATGAATCTTCATTTTCATTTGATAGGGCACCATATACTTCATCGGTCGATATATGCATAAACTTCTTCAATCCATATTCCAAAGAAGAATTTAATAAATTAACTGTACCGATAATATTAGTATCAATAAAAGGCAAACAATCTTTAATAGAATTATCTACGTGACTCTCTGCTGCTAAGTGAAAAACATACTCTGGTCTATGCTTTTTAAAAATCTCATCAACCACATACTTATCAGAAATATCGACAGGATACAAATTAATAAAATTAGGAATATTATCAGGATTAGATATATCAGTGAGAGAATCGATTACAACTATCTCACTATCATATAAAGCAATTAAATTGTGCAAAAGATTACTACCAATAAATCCTGCGGCGCCAGTTATTAATATACTCATAATCCCTCCAAAACACGTTTTAAATACTTACCATAACCACTCTTAATTTGATCCTGTGCAAGTTTACTCAATTGATGTTCATCAATCCAACCATTCTTAAAACTTATCTCTTCAGGACAAGAAATTTTATAGGTCTGCACCTTCTCAATATTAGAAATAAAATTAGAAGCTATCAGCAAAGAATCAACAGTTCCAGCATCAATCCAAGTTACACCTCTATTCAACTCTTCTACTCTCAAAGAATCATTTTGCAAATATGCATTATGAATAGAACTCATCTCTAATTCATTTCTCCATGAAGGTTTGACTTCTTTAGCATATTTAATTACTTTATTGTCAAAGAAATAGATTCCAATAACAGCACGGTTTGACTTTGGTTCTTTTGGCTTTTCTACAATAGATACAATTTTTCCATCAACTGTTTCTACAATACCAAACCTTTCTGGATCTACGACTGGATAGGAAAAAATAGTTGCTCCACTATCTTTTTTACAACTCTTTAAAATACTTTGAAGTGAGTTTCCATATAAAATATTATCCCCAAGAACCAAACAAACATTATCATCTCCAATAAATTCTTCACCAATAATAAATGCTTCAGCTAATCCATTTGGATTTTCTTGTATGGCATACTGAAGGGATATTCCCCATTTAGATCCATCCCCAAGAAGTTTTCTGAATTGATTAATACTCTCAGAAGTTGTAATTATAAGAATATCCCGAATACCAGAAATCATCAAAGTACTCAATGGATAATAGATAAGAGGTTTATCATAGACAGGCATCAACTGCTTTGATACAACAAGGGTTGAAGGATGCAACCTAGTGCCACTTCCACCCGCTAATACAATTCCCTTATACATCAATCTTCAATCTGCTTTTGAATCCAGGTATATGTTTTACGAATACCTTCTTGAAGATTTTGTTTGTAATCCCAACCCAATTTTTCACGAATGAGATCATTATTAGAGTTACGACCACGAACACCAAGAGGCCCATCAATATGAATCTTATTGACTTTTTTATTTGCAACTTTAGCAGCAGTATCTACTAACTGATTAATAGTTACCATTTCCTCTGATCCAATATTAACTGGACCTATAAAATCAGAATCCATCAACCGACGAGTTGCTTCAATACATTCATCAATATACAAAAATGAACGAGTTTGTAGTCCATCTCCCCATACCTCAATCGATCCTCCTTCCTGAGGAAGATAAGCTACTTTTCTACAAATCGCAGCTGGAGCTTTTTCTCTTCCACCTTCCCAGGTTCCTTCTGGTCCAAAAATATTATGATAACGGGCAACACGAACAGGAATATTATAATTGCGGTTGTAAGCAAAGTAAAGACGTTCAGAGAATAATTTTTCCCATCCATATTCAGAATCTGGATTTGCTGGATATGCTGATTCTTCACGACAGTCTGGGTTATCTGGATCAAGTTGATTATGTTCTGGATACATACAAGCAGATCCAGAATAAAAGATTTTTGTCTTATTAACTTCTTTTAGTTCATTAAACTTTCTTTGTTCATCAAGAACATTGAGATTAATAGAAACAGAGTTATGCATAATATCTGCATCATTCTCCCCTGTAAAAACAAAACCTGCTCCACCCATATCAGCAGCAAACTGATAGATCTCATCAAATGGTTCTAAAAACTTGTCTGTAATTTGGGCATAAAAATTACTATAAGGTCCGGAGTAACGAATACAACGACGGACAAAATTCACATCACGAAGATCTCCTTGAATAAATTCATTTGCTTCTGTTTCAGAAAACTCTGGACGCTTTAGATCGACACCACGTACCCAATATCCTTCTGAACGTAGTCTCTTTACCATATGACTACCAATAAATCCACCAGCACCAAGTACAAGTGCTGTCTTTTTATATTCAGACATAAAAAAATTCATTAATTATTTTCTCTAGTATATATTATACTAAAAAAGGAGAGTTTATGCAACTCTCCTATGTTCTAAAGGTATTGCAGGCTCGCCACTTGCTTTTTAACCTGAAGCAAGAAACAGGGCGGGAGTATCCTCCACATCCGCACCAGTCGTCATTTATAATGCTCATACGACGAGGGCATTAAGAGGTCATATTTGACTCCACCAGTACTTTTTAAGTCTTTCCGTGACTATTTTCCCAGTATAAGGATTCGAACCTTAAGTTTTGATCACCTACCTCGGAAATAATTCCTTCTGGAATGCCCGTTGTCGGTTACGATCCGACCTTCTATCTGTTATGAGCAGATTGCCTTCACCAGAGGGCCAAACGGGCAAATAGGAGTGGAGGGACTCGAACCCCCAACCGCGCACTAATCTGGTGCATACGGAAGGTATAAGCTTCCCGCTCTGCCAATTGAGCTACACTCCCATAAAATCCAAATTAATTATAGAGGATTTGGAACTCTTTGTCAAGGTGCTTCGTTATGCTGCGTATATATTTCTACAAATTCATCGTTCTCAGGAACCATCACTGCTGCATTTCCATTATCATCAATGATTCCAATTCTTTCTCCGTTTTCTACTCTTTCAAAAAGATTATCAAAATTTTCTTCCCATTCTTTTATAGTAAAAATTTCCATTTTTATTTTTTGTTGATATACATAATTCCGATTATTGGGACCATTATTAGTAGATAACTAATAATTCCAAGAAATAAATTATTTTTAAATAGATGTGAAATCATTGTCGTCATAGTCTTCATAACTAGAAGGTTCTTCAAATAATTCGTTCATTCTTAATTGTTTAATTCTTTCGTTTAGCTGTTTGTAAATTTCTCTTTGATCATCAGATTCATTTTGATTTAATTGAGAATTTCTTTTGTTAAGTCCCATTTATTAATATTTTTGCAAATGCTCATTTAAACGTATTAAAAGTTTTTTAAAATCATTTACATCTATACCATCTTGCTCAGAGTAATAGATATATTCATCAAGAGAAAGAGTAATTATTTCAATATCCTTTTTAGAAAGATTAGGTGAATCCCAGGTCATTTTACCTCAAATTCTAACTTGCGTATTTTACGATTTGATCTTGCTTCTTGCCAAGCAAGGTCTTCATTTGTAAGATAAGAAATATTTTCTTCTTTTTTTAAAGAACTTACCATAACAACATTTTTTAAATCAACTGCAGATATTTTATTATCACAAATTGTAGCCATATTATTACAACCACAAGAAATTGTTTTCCCAGAGAATGATTCTAATTCTTTATTGCAACATTTACATCTTATTTTTATATTTTCCATAATTTAAAAGATTACTTTTTTTATTTATATTGAAACATAAGATACTCAACTGTATTTGCAATATCATTCATAGCAACTCTTAAATCAGATTGTTGTCCTGATTCCATAGTATATGGATCAGAATATTCATCACAGAGAGTCCATCTCCATTGTTTATTATGTTCTGAAAACCAGAGATTAATTTTCATTTCTTTTATATTCGATTTTAATCCAATTTAGGAGAGCATTTAATTCACTCAACTTAGATTCTTCCATATCTTGACCTTTACTAAAAAGATAAAAATCAAGAGATTCAATTACATTTTTTCGGTCTTTTTGAGAAAGAAGAGACATCATATTTAAAAATAGTCCCCACAAGTCTAACTTGCAGGGATATGTCTGTCAAGTCTTAATTAAGATATCAAAACTTAAATCCAGCACCAACAGTGCCAACTGGAGAATAACTATCTACACTATTATCACCAAAGGGAAACTTCACATTTGCAAAAGCAACAAAGTTATTACTTACACTGACTTCAGTACCCAGAACACCATAACCATCAGTGTTCTCACCGTACATATTGTAGGTATTATCAGCAGCACCGATTGCACCACCAACACCAGCACCAGCATAGACGTTCCAGGAAGCAACCTTAGAACCATCACTCAGAGTGCGACGACCGACAGGAAAATCAATCGTTGCAGAACCACCCAGAGTGGTTTGATTATTGTCCATAAATGACAGTTCAGGACGCAGAGAAACTGCAACATTATTATCCCACTCATAAAGACGAGCACGACCAGTCAGAGTGGCACCAGCAGCATAGTCATTGCCCTCAGGATTACCATCGGTAGAATAACCACTGAATGCAAGACCCGCATAATTACCAACTCCAAGTTCACGACGTTCTGCAGCAACTTCAAGTGCAGTCAGCCTCGGACCATATTCAGCACGAAGAGCAGCAGCAAGAGCGGCATCAGCAGCAGTAAAAAACTGAGTAATGTTGGTGAGACAATGATTTGTAAGTGCGGCCATTTGAGCACGAGTGGCTGGTTCACCAGGACGGAAAGTGCCATCAGGAAAACCTTCTGCACAACCATAACGCTCCTTGAGGTTCAAGATCGCTTGATATGCCCAGTTAGTAGGTTGAACATCAGGAAATTGACCCTGAGGAGTTGCCATAGCAGGAGTAGCCATAGTCGATGCAGCCACAGCAGCACTAGCAACAATAGAACGAAGTTTCATATTTTAAGTATAATTAACTACAAGGTTTATTTATAAAATCCCCTTTATATTTTTTTAATATTTTGGGGAAAGCGGAATACCAGATTCGAACTGGTGACATTCAGCTTGGAAGGCTGACGTTCTACCACTGAACTAATTCCGCAAGTGGTGGGAGAATAAATCTCCCAACGCAACCTCCTTCACACAAGAAGAATTATAAGACAAATATTATGATTTGTCAAGCCCCCGACAAGATTTGAACTTGCGACATCGGCTTTACAAAAGCCGCGCTCTACCAACTGAGCTACAAGGGCAGGCTCCACAACCTGGATTCGAACCAGGGACCAAATGATTAACAGTCATCTGCGCTACCGCTGCGCCATTGTGGAATGATGGAGTAAGTGTGATATATCTCATAAGGATATAACAGTGACTTACCCTCTATCACTTTTATATATGGACTTGGTGCGCTTCTCTATGACAATTGGCACAAAGAAGAACACATTTGTCAAGTTCATTCTTTATTTTAGACCATTCCCACAAACGAATTTTATTCCAGTTTGCTTCTTTAGATGAGGGGTCTAAATGGTGAAATTCAAGAGCACCAAAATACTTATCGTATCCACACTCTTTACATTTACCACCCATATACTCTACTGCTTCTATTTTTCTTTGTCTCCATCTTTCTGTGGTGTACTCATTAAAACAAGAACGACACATAGATTGATATCCTGATTTTCTAGATTTTCTTTGAAATCCAGTTTCCTCAGTTAAAAGACAATAACATTTAGTACAGTTAGCCATATGTTGTATTAGTGCTTAGATTTATTTATCTAAGCAACGGGTTAGGTAGGATTCGAACCTACGACTCACGCTTTAGAAGAGCGTTACTCTATTCCACTGAGTTACTAACCCATAAGACAATCATACCAGTTCAGGATTTGATTGTCAAGGCTATTATCTAATATCTACTTCTTGGTCTCCCCACTCCTCTTCCTCTAAGCAAAGATAATCAATTTCTTGAGTTCCTTCGGGGATATTTAACCA
>Ga0208162_1000570_pt1 | contig 21199 bp, 24 predicted proteins | sample CB_VirMetaG_4_FD_184539 | JGI IMG/M metagenome (GOLD analysis project Ga0208162, IMG submission 184539) | Freshwater to marine saline gradient viral communities from Chesapeake Bay - CB_1508_1M Viral MetaG (SPAdes) (version 4) | ecosystem: Environmental > Aquatic > Marine > Coastal | place: USA... | reverse complement strand
ATGGTATTCGAACCGCGTTGTTTTCCTAGCGGCAGAAATCTGACAGGGTTACAAGCCGGGAGCCGTTGCGCCGCAGTGGATAAAGAGAAAGGCAACCCTACGCCAGGCCGCCCGAACGCTCGGGAGCTGTAACCTGCGCTTACAAGGCCTGAGGCGATGACCGACAAACCCGTGATGCCGTCGAAGCTCGAGCGCTGGCCGATTGAGCGCCTGGTGCCATACGAGCGCAACGCCCGGACTCACAGCCCCGAGCAGGTGGCGCAGATCGCGGCGAGCATCCAGGAGTTCGGCTTCACCAACCCGATCCTGGTTGACGGCAAGGATGGCATCATCGCGGGCCATGGCCGCCTGGCCGCGGCGAAGGATCTGGGGCTGGCTGAGGTGCCCGTGGTGGTGCTCAATCACCTGACCCCGGATCAGAAACGCGCCTATGTGCTGGCTGACAACAAGCTGGCCCTGAACGCTGGATGGGATGCCGATCTGTTGCAGCAGGAGATCGCCGCGCTGAACCTGGTGGACTTCGACCTCTCCCTCATGGGCTGGTCAGAGGATGAGCTGGCAGGCCTGCTGGACCCCGAGGGAATCGACAGAGCAGAGCCTCCCGAAGAATTTGCAGAGGTTGACGACGACATTGAAACTGACCACCGCTGCCCATCGTGCGGCTACGAGTGGAGCGGCAAGACGAAATGAGCAAACCGGCCTACCGCATTCCTTCAATGCGCGAGATCGAGGCAATCTCGTGGAACGGCTACCAAGTAGCTTCGACCTTCAGCGGATGCGGCGGGAGCTGCCTCGGCTACCGCATGGCGGGCTATCGGGTGGTCTATGCCAACGAGTTCATCGAAGAGGCGCAGCGAACCTACAAGGCCAACCACCCGAACAGCTACCTCGATACCCGAGACATCCGGCAGGTCAGGCCGGAGGAGGTGATGGAGAAGGCGAGCGTCAATCGGGGCGAGCTCGACTTGCTCGATGGTTCGCCACCGTGCTCAGCGTTTTCGACAGCTGGAAAGAGAGAGGCCGGGTGGGGCAAGGTCAAGGCCTACAGCGATAAGGCGCAGCGGGTCGACGACTTGTTTTTTGAGTACGTCCGGCTAATCGACGGGATCCGGCCGAAGGTTTTCGTTGCCGAGAACGTCAGCGGCCTGGTGAAGGGCACGGCGAAGGGCTACTTCAAGCGGATCCTCGCGGCTCTCCGCGAGCCGGGCTACCGGGTGAGCTGCCGTGTGCTCGATGCACAATGGCTCGGCGTACCGCAGATGCGGCAGCGGACGATCTTTATTGGCGTGCGGGATGATCTAGGACAGGAGCCGGCGCACCCCGCGCCCCTCACCTACCGGTACACGGTCGGTGAAGCCGTGGAGGGCCTCCCGGCAAGCGGAGAGGCAAAGTGGCTTAAGCCCGGGACTGACACGCATAGGTACTGGCTTGCGACGAAGCCGGGCGCATCACTTTCCGATACCTGTTTGGAGCTAACGGGCAAGAACAGCTTCCTGACGCACGTCAAGCAATCGCCGCACCGGCAGGCGAACACAATCACCCAAGGCACACAGCAGCTCTATCACTGGGCGGAGCCTCGGACTCTCACCCTTCAAGAGCTTCGGAGGATTGGCGGATTCCCTGATGACTTCGTTCTGACCGGCAACTTCAGCCAGCAGTGGGAGCGGATCGGCCGCGCCGTGCCGCCCCTGATGATGGCCCGCATCGCTCAGTCCATTGCCGACAAGATCCTCAGCAAGCTCTGACTATGGACATCCCAAGCAATTGGACCTTCGAGGCATCAGACGTTGCCGCAGGCTTTGACCGGCACGTTCGCGAGCAGCTGCCCTGGTACGACCTGGCGACGAATGCTATTACGCACATTGCGCGGCACTACATCCCCGACAACGGGTTGGTCTACGACTTAGGCGCAGCGACGGGAAACATTGGCCGAGCGCTTGCGCCGATCCTTGAAGATCGCTCAGCGCGGTTGGTTGGGGTTGAGCCCTCTGTTGAAATGACAAAGCGCTACGACGCACCTGGCGAAGTAACCTGCGCGAAGGCAGAAGATGTTGATTATGAAGGTTTTGATTTCGCCGTTGTTTTCTTAACGCTGATGTTTATTGAGCCTCGAAAGCGTGTTCAGCTTATGAATCGCTTAAGTAATGCCTGTAGACCAGGCGGAGCGATTGTTGTATTCGACAAGCTAGAACCAGCCGGCGGCTACTTAAGCACAGTCTTCTATCGGCTCACGCTTGCGGGAAAACGCGCTGCCGGGGTCGCGCCTGATGAGATTATTGAGAAAGAGTTAAGCCTATGCGGAGTGCAGCGGCCGATTCTTGAAAGTCAACTAGGAGCCCCAGGTCATTTGTGGTTTAAGTTTGGTGACTTTGCCGGGTGGATAATCGAAAAAACCGCAAAAGGCCCTGACTTCCCTTACAAATGAACCTCCAGGCCTATGCCAAGCACCGCAAGGAGCAGGGCCTGCGCGGTACGTCCCACGTTGCTGTCCTCAAAGCGATCGAGTCAGGCCGCCTGACTGAGCCTGCCGTTCGCAAGGTTGACGGCCGCTGGCACATCGACGCCACGCTCGCAGACCAGCAATGGGCCGGGAACACAGATCCTCGTGGAGCGCTCCCACCACCGCCAGCCCCGATCGACACCCGTCAGCCACACCCTGCAGGGGGCGGCCCATCACTCGCAGAAGCCAAACGAGCACGGGCGGTCTGGCAAGCCGAGCGTGAACGGATCGAGCTGCAGCAGCTGAAAGGCGAGTTGATCTCTACTGCTGAAGTCAAAGCCGAAGCGTTCAACGTCGCCCGAGTCGTGCGAGACAACATGCTGGCCATCCCCGACCGGGTGATCCCCACGCTTGCGAGCATGAGCGACCTCCGGGCAATGCACCAATACCTGACAGAAGAGATCCGAACAGCCATCAGGAGCATTTCGGATGAGTAACCGGCTGATCTACACGCCGGCATTCAAAACCGGATTCCGGCCACCGGATCCGATGACCGTTGACCAGTGGGCCGATCGTCACCGCATCCTGTCGACCAAGGGCTCAGCAGAGCCTGGCCCGTGGCGCACCGATCGGACCCCCTATCTGCGGGAGCCGATGCAATGCCTCAGCCCCTCCAGCCCGTGGCGTCGTGTCGTGCTCATGTTCGGCAGCCAGATGGGCAAGACCGAGGTGGTGCTGAACTGGCTGGGGGCGATCATCCACCTGTGGCCAGCGCCGACCCTGCTCGTGCAGCCGACCCTCGACATGGCCAAGCGTCTGAACCGCCAGCGGCTGGAGCCCCTGCTGCGCGAGACGCCTGTCCTGTCGGATCTGATCGCACCCGCCAGGGCCAGGGATAGCGGCAACACCATGTTCCTCAAGGAGTTCAGGGGCGGCCTGTTCGTCCTCACCGGCGCGAACAGCGGCAGCGGCCTGCAGTCGATGCCTGCGGCCTACCTGCTGGCTGATGAGGTGTCGTCTTACCCGTTCGAGGCAGACGACAAGGGCGACCCCCTGGAGAACGCAGAGGCTCGGACATCGACGTTCCCCATGGGGAAGGTGCTGATCACCAGCACACCCGGCACTCGCGGGATGTGCAGAATCACCAGCGAGTACGAGACGCGATCAGATCGGCGACAGCTGGCGGTGCTCATGCCCTGCTGCGGATCGCTTGAGGTGCTCCGCTGGCGCGAGCACATGAAGTGGGACCGGCCCGATGGTGAGGTGTTCGCGCAATGCCCGGCCTGTGGAGAACGTGTCAGCGAGCACCACAAGACCACGATGCTGGCCGGTGCCCAATGGCAGGCGACCGCCAAGGGCGACGGCATCACCGCAGGATTCCACCTGCCCGGGTGGTATGCCCCGGCTGGCTGGACCAGCTGGGAGCAAATCCGCGATGAGTTCCTTAGGGCGAAGCCTGACCCACTGCTGCTGAAGGGTTGGGTGAACAAGCGCGCAGCCGAGGCCTGGGAGGATGAGGCCGTGGCGGTGATCAACGCCGAGGGCCTGATGGCCAGGGCACAGGCTGAGACGTTCTCAAGCGGCACCTGCCCCGAGGGCGTCGTCCTGCTGCTGATGGCCGTTGACACCCAAGACACCTGGCTGGAGACCACCGTCTGGGGCTTTGGTCGTGGTGAGGAGATGTGGCGGATCTGGCATCAGAAGGTGGAGGGCAGCCCGGCTGAGGCTGACGTCTGGGAGCAGATCGACAGCATCAGGAAGACCGAGTGGCCGATGGAGGGCGGCGGCACGTTGACGGTCCGTCACTGCGGCGTTGACACCGGCGGCCACTTCACCCAGGAGGCCTACGAATACTGCAGGCAGCGGGCCAGGGAGGGCGTGGTGGCCCTGAAGGGCAGCAGCACCAAGGCAGCGCCAGCGCTGGGCAAGGGCAGCCGTGTCGACGTCAACAGCAGAGGGCAGACGATCAAGAAAGGCCTGACGCTGTATCAGGTGGGAGGCGACACCTTGAAGCGCACCATCTACGCCAGGCTCAAGAAAGACGCGCCCGGCCCCGGCGCGATCCACCTGCCCAATGACGTGACGGAGGAGTACCTGCAGGGGCTGACCTGTGAGCGACTCGTGCCCAAGATGGTCAAGGGCTTCCAGGTGCTCCACTGGGAGAACCCCTCGGGCGCCAGGAACGAACCGCTCGATCTCACCGTCTACAGCCTGGCGATCCTGGAGCTGGTCAAGCGCAGATACAGCAGGGCCAGTATCTGGTCGCAATTAGAGGCAGCAGCAGAAGAGCGCCGCAAAGGGGGAGAGTCCAAACCAAAGCGCCGCCGTCGATCAGAGCCCAGCGGCCCCGGTTTCGTCACCGGCTGGTGAGCGCAGCGCCGTCTCGATGATGTAGGCGGCAAGGCTTGAGACGGTCCGGCCCTGGGCTTCGGCCCTGGCCTTGAGCTGGTCCGCGACAGCTGGCGGCATCACCACCTGAACCCGTATGCCCTGTGCCATGGTTTGAACGTGGTATGATTTGAGCAGGATCGAACCCGATCCACACACACCCTACCCGGAATGGAGGATTACTACCGCTCTGCCGCTTGGCAGCGCAAGCGCAAGCAACGCCTCGATCACGATCAGCACACCTGCCAAGGCTGCGGCATAACGCGGCAGCAACTGGCCGAGCTGGGCTGGCCTGCTCTGCAGGTTCACCACCGCAATGCCGGACCCCCGGACTATCGCTACCCGTCTTTCGGCAACGAGCCACTGTCTGACCTTCTGACGCTGTGCTCCGAATGCCACGACGGCATAACCAACTCAGTCCGCCGCCAACGCTTCAAGCTCGATCCACGCAAGCAGGTGCAAGCCGTTCACGTTGCAGCGCCATCACTGGCCATCCCAATCACCAAAACACGCACCAATGTTCGACCTCCCAGAGATCCAAGTACGGATGCGGGGTTTGAGCCCGTTGTTGTGCCACAACGGGCAAACCGCCGATCCGCAGAACGCTTATGCCAAGGCAATGAAAGTCATAAGCGGCAAACGCAAAAAGACTGACGCTGATTTTGATGAGATGTCTCGCCTTGAATGGCTGGCTGGCCTCTATCGTTCTGAGGATGATCTGCTCATTCCAGACCATGTGATTGAAAGCTTGATGATTGCTGGCGCTAAGAAACAGAAACGTGGAGGCGATGCCAGGTGTGGCCTGTACTTCACGCAGCACGCAACGCTGGATTTTCAAGGCAAGCCAGACGTAATCAATGACGACACGCTGGCCGAAATGTTTGAGTCAGGTGATTTCACGCACAAAGTCCGCGTCAAGGTCGGCATGGCAAAGGTCATGCGCACACGCCCGATCTTTCGGCATTGGGTCTGCGTGGCTCGATTCCAGTACGACCCTGACGTGCTGAACCGGCGAGACGTCGAGGAAATCGCTAGCGATGCTGGCCGATTTGTCGGCATGGGTGACTGGCGACCCAAGCATGGCCGTTTTGAAGTCGATTTCGACTGATGCACTGGGCATCCTCACAAGGTGTAAGTCCCAGCGTGGCAAGGTCGGGACGGGCTAGGCAAGGCCGGGTGCGGTACGGCCTGGTTGGGCGAGGCCCGGCAAGGGTCACAGACGGTGGCACGGAGGGTCTTCCCCTCCCTGCCATCCTCACGGATGGTCGCAGGCCCGGCACGGCGAGGCGCGGCTTGGCGAGGCGTGGCCAGGTCAGGACGGGCATGGCAAGGGTCACAGACGGTGGCACAGAGCCCTTCGGGGCTCTCTGCCATCCTCATGGATGGTTTTGATACGGCGTGGCGAGGCCCGGCGCGGCGCGGCAAGGGCAGCGCGGGGTTATTCTCCGCGCTGCTTACACTGTCCGCAGTTGCGCGGGCTAAAACTTGACTGTTCCCGCCCTGATTTACAGCGGCTCGACAATCCAGTGGATCGAGCCGCCTGCGCTTGTCACCGACTCCCCGGCCACGTCGGACACCTGGACGCTGCAGATTTCTTTCAGGACCAACACCGCAGGCGAGGGCGCGACTGTTGCCGGATCGGCCCGCGCTGATGGTGGCTGGGACGTGGCCCTGTCAGCAGCGACTACGGAATCCTGGGCCAGCGGCACCTGGTACTGGCAGCGCCGCATCACGTCCGGCGCCGTGGTGGTGGTCACCGGCAGCGGAACAACCGAGGTGCTGCCGTCACTGTCATTCACCGGCGACCCCACGGCATTTGATGGCCGCAGCCAGGCAGAGCAAGATCTGGACGCGGTTCAGGCTGCCATTAGAGCCATCGTCAGCAAGGGCGCGAAGCAATACTCGATCGGGAACCGCAGCTACACCAGCAACGACCTCGGCCTGCTGATGCAGCGCGAGGCGCAGCTCAAGGCCATCGTCGCCCGTGAGCGAGCAGCAGAGAAGATCGCGCAGGGACTGGGTGATCCCCGCAACGTCTTTGTGAGGTTCTGATGGCCAGGAAAGCAGCGGGTGGCCGCATCGCCGGCAAAGCCGCATCCATGCCGGAGGCGCACACCCCGAAACGCCGGCGAGCCTATGAGGGCGCACTGCAGTCCCGGCTGACTGCCAACTGGATCACCAGCAGCACCAGCGCAGACGCGGAGATCGACGGCAGCCTGGTGCGGCTGCGGAACCGCTCGCGTCAGCTCGTCCGTGATTCTCCCTACGCCCGCCAAGCCATCCGCGCGATCGGCGCCAATGTCGTCGGGCGTGGCATCAGGATGCAGGGCCGTGTGCGGATGCAACGCGGCAACCGGCTGAACGAGCCGATCAATCGCCGCATTGAGGCAGCCTGGCAGACCTGGTGCAGGGCTGACCGCTGCCACGTCGCTGGCCGGCTGAGCATGGCCGAGATCCTGCGGCTGGCGATCACGGCCGTGGCCGAATCCGGCGAGGTGTTCCTGCGGGTCATCCCCGAACCGTTCGGGCGCAGCCGGATCCCCCTCGGGATCGAGATCATCGAGTCGGATTACTGCGACGAGGGCAAGAGCTACGGCAAGGATGCCAACGGGAACCAGTGGCGCATGGGCGTCCAAGTCAACCGCTGGGGGCGGCCTGTGCGGTATGCGTTCCGCACAACGCACCCGGGCGACATTGCCAACGCTCGCGGCGGCGAAGTGATCGAGGTGCCTGCCGATCAGATCATCCACCTGTTCATCCCCGAGCGACCCGGCCAGACCCGTGGCGCTCCATGGGTGGCCAGCGCCATCAAGCGACTTCACCACCTGGACGGCTACGAGGAGGCCGAGGTGGTCAGAGCCAGGGCCAACAGCAGCCTTATGGGCTTCATCCAATCGCCCGAGGGCGAGCTCCAGGGTGATGAGGTGCTCGACGGCGATCAGGTGAGCCGCTTCGAGCCTGGCGTTTTTAAGTACCTGGCGCCCGGCGAAACCGTCAACGTTCCCCAGCTCGACGCCCCTGATGGGCAGTTTGAGCCGTTCCTGCGCGGAATGCTCCGCTCGGTGGCCGCCGCGATCGGTTGCAGCTACGAGACGATTAGCCGCGACTTCAGCCAGAGCAACTACAGCAGCAGCCGGCTGAGCTTGCTGGAAGATCGCGAGCAGTGGCGCATCTTGCAAGATTTCATGATCGAGCACCTGCTGCAGCCGATCTATGAGCGTTGGCTGGCCGCTGCCGTTGGAGCCGGCCAGCTGCGGCTGCCCGACTATGAGGCCATGCCAGAGCGCTATGAGGCCGTTCAGTGGTATCCGCGCGGATGGGCCTGGGTGGATCCGCAGAAGGAAGTGGCGGCATACAAGGAAGCCGTCAGATCTGGCTTCAAGACGCAGGCGCAGATCGTCGCCGAGAGTGGTGGTGACATCGAGGATCTGCTGGTTGCTCGTGCCAATGAGGTGGACAGGGCTGAACAACTGGGCCTGCAGTTCGACACCAACCCGGCCGACGATCAGCAGGGCGGCGCCCCGAACGCCACACCAGAGCAGGAACCCGACCCGACCACTGAGGACTGATGGCCAACGTCAACGGCACTGAGATCAACCTGATGCCCACCGAGGGCATGAGGGCAGAGGCACGGCGCTATCGCGCGTGGAAGGAAGACGGCGAGGCTGGCGGCACCGACGTGGCAGCCCGCAGGGCCAGCCAGATCCTCTCCGGCGATGAGCTCAGCCCCGACACGGTGATTGTCATGGCGGCCTGGTTCGCCAGGCATGAGGTGGACAAGCAGGGCAAGGGCTTCAGCCCAGACGAGGACGGCTACCCCTCACCTGGGCGTGTCGCATGGGCAGCCTGGGGTGGTGACGCTGGCCAGACCTGGAGCACCGCCAAGGGCGAGAGCATAAAGAAGGCGCGAGGCGAGCGCAGCGCAGAGAGCACTGAACCCCCAGCGGATAGCATGGCAGCAAAGGGCCACCCTTCGACGATGGATCTGCGCGACCTCAACTCTCAGCCCCTCTACCGCTCGGCGGTGGTGGCTGAGGTTGCGCGTGCTGATGAGGATCCCGAGGTAGTGGAGTTCACATTCAGCTCAGAGCAGCCGGTCGAGCGATATTTCGGGATGGAGGTGCTCAGCCACGACCCCGAGGCCATGAACATGAGCCGCCTGAACAGTGGCGCGGCGCCATGGCTGTGGAATCACAATGCTGAGGTCGTGCTGGGAGTCGTTGAGCGTGCCTGGATGGGCGACGACCGCCGCGGCCGTGTCCGCACTCGCTGGAGCCCGAACACCAAGATCGAAGGAAGCGAAGAATACAAGCGCCGCCAGGACTGGGAGAGCGGAACGATCAGGAACGTGTCGTTCATGTACAGCATCGATGCACCGCTCGACACCACCAGCCGGGAAGGCATGGCACTGGTGACATCCTTCACTCCGATGGAGGTCAGCGCCGTGTCAATCCCCGCCGACCATACGGTTGGCCAAGGCCGCAAGGCCACCAGCAGCGCCGGTCCCCCCGGTGCTGCAGCGACCACGGTCGCACCCCTGTCCCAAAACATCAAAACCGAAATGGACACCTCCACCATCGACATGGAGGCCGTGCGGGCTCAGGCTGCGGCCGATGAGCGCACCCGCGTTGCCTCTATTACTTCCCTCTGCCGTGAGCACAAGGCAGACGACCTGGCCCAGGGCCTGATCGAATCCGGTGCCTCTGAAGCTGACGCTATGCGCTCGGTTCTGGCCGAGATCGCTAAGCGTCCCGCTGCCCAGCCTGCAACCCCTGCAACCCCTGCCCGTTCCGCTCAGCCCATCGCATCCGGTGGTGGTTCTGCTGACATCGGCCTGACCGAGAAAGAAGCTCGCAGCTTCAGCTTCGTGAAGGCAATCCGCGCGCAGATGATGCCCAACGACCGCGCTGCCTACGAGGCTGCCGCTTTCGAGCGCGAAGTCTCCGATGCCACCGCTCAGCGCATGGGCGTGACCCCTCGCGGCATCCTGGCCCCCAACGACGTGCTGAGCCGCGACCTGACCGTCAGCAACGCCTCCAGCGCTGGCGATCTGGTGTTCACCGATGCTCGCCCCGGCAGCTTCATCGAACTGCTGCGCAACCGCCTGGCCCTGAACACCCTCGGCGTAACCATGCTCACCGGCCTGCAAGGCCCCGTGGCAATCCCCCGCCAGACTGGCGCCGCGACTGCCTACTGGGTGGCTGAAGGTGGTGACCCCACCGAATCCGAGCCCACCGTTGATCAGGTGAGCCTGGTGGCCAAAACGCTCGGCGCCTTCACCGAGTTCTCCCGCCGCCTGATGCTGCAGAGCTCCATCGACGTTGAGCAGATGGTCCGCACCGAGCTGGCCACTGTGATCGCCCTGGAGATCGACCGCGCTGCGCTGTATGGCCTGGGCTCTAGCAGCCAGCCCGAAGGCCTCAAGCTGGTGACAGGCATCAACACCGAGGACTTCAACGCCGCTAACCCGACCTATGCCGAACTGGTGAGCATGGAGTCGAAGATTGCCGCCGACAACGCCGACATCGGCGCGATGAGCTACCTGACCAACAGCACCATCTACGGCGGCTTCAAGACCACCGAGAAGGCAGCCAGCACCGCTCAGTTTGTGCTCGAGCCCGGCGGCACTGTCAACGGCTACCCCGTGGTGCGCTCCAACCAGGTGGCCACTGGTGACGTTTTCATGGGGGTGTGGAGCCAGATGATCATGGGGATGTGGGGGTCGCTGGATATCCAGGTGAACCCCTACGCCAACGACAAGAGCGGCGGCGTGCGCGTCACTGCACTGCAGGATGTCGATGTGGCTGTGCGTCACCCCGAGGCCTTCTGTCGCGGCAACAACACCCTCTGATGACCCATGAGGCTTGAGATCCTGCGTCAGACCTCCATCGCCGGCCAGCCCGCAAGGGTTGGCGACGTGGTGGAGGTGGACGGCCGCGACGCCCGGCTGCTGATCGGCAGCGGCAAGGCGCAGCTGGCCCCGGCAGCAGTCCCAGAGGTGCAGCCGCTGGCGGAGGATCCAGAGCCGATCAAACGCAAACCACGAACCCGTCGCTCCACGACCCATGGCACTCCATGAGCTCACGCTCGACAAGCTCGAGCACTTCACCCTCCTGGCCACAACCACCATCACCGCCACTGGCGATCAGACCGGCGTCGACCTCGCCGGCTACGAGGGCGATGTCCAGATCATTCTGTCTGGCACCGCTGCAGGCGCTGCCGCAGACCTGACCTTCCGCATTGAAGAGTCTGCCGACGACTCGACCTACACCGCAGCCACCGGTGGCACCTTCACCGCGATCGGCAACGCTGCCTACAAGGAAGTCTTGACCCTCAACTCCAACGACCTCAAGCGCTACATCCGCCTGAGCTGCACTGCTGAGACTGGCACCGCCAGCTCTGCGGTCACCTGCTTCGGCTTTGGCCTCAAGAAGTACGGCTAAGCTCTACCTGCGAGTGGGCAAGCCCTGCCTCATGGCGGGGTTTTTTCATGCCTGCGCGGACGGGTAAGATGATGAGGACTTTAGCCGGTGTGCTATGAGCCTTCCCCGAATCGGTGGCTTCTCAGCCCCGGCCACTGCTGATTTCGCTGATCTTGACTACGACGGCAGCGATCGGCTGATCACGATCACCTACAAGCAAGGCGGCTCTGGTGGTGGAACTGTCGGTGTGCTCAACATTACCTACGTCAGCACGAGCACGCGCATAGACACCATCTACTGGAGCTGAAGAGATGGCCTATAAATTCAACCCACTGATCGGTATTGGCCTGGATGATTCAGGGTCTTCATTCAGTGCGCTCAATGTGCTCGGCACCGTCGCCAATGAAGCCGCACTCCCTGGTGGCGCCACCACGGGCGATATTTACCAAGCGGAAGATACAGGAGTTTTTTACGTTTGGGATGGAAGCGCCTGGGACAACCTCGGCACGCTGGCTGGCCCAACAGGACCAACAGGTCCAACAGGCCCCGCTGGTGCCGATGGTGCCGATGGTGCCGATGGTGCCGATGGTGCTGATGGAGTAGGAGTTCCCGCAGGGGGAACAGCGGGGCAGCTACTGAAGAAGTCAAGCGGAGTCGATTACGAAACGCAGTGGGGCGGCGCTGATGACATCTACGTCATCGCCTGCAGCGACGAAACGACAGCGCTGACGACCGGCACCGCGAAGGTGACGCTCAGGATGCCAACCGCTGGCACACTGACCGCAGTGAAGGCAACAGTGACCACGGCGCCAGTGGGCAGCGATCTGATCGTTGACATCAACGAAGCCGGAACGTCAGTGCTAAGCACGAAGCTGAGCATTGATGACGGAGAGAAAACGAGCGAGACGGCAGCGACCCCTCCGGTGATCTCAGACTCAGCCTTGGCGGATGATGCAGAGATCACGATCGACATTGACCAGGTGGGCAGCGGCACCGCAGGCGCTGGCCTGAAGGTCACCCTTTACGTCTCCCGGAGCTGAAGCCATGAACCTCGCACTCTGGGACACGATCAATCAGCAGATCCTCAGCTACCCGAGGGCTGACGACCAGCCCGTGGTGGGGCTCGACCCGCGCTATCTGGTGCTGCGGATCGTCAAGGAAGTCCGGCCCGATGACGTTGAAGGCTTCACGGTGCAGCAGCGGTGGACTGTTGACCTCGATGCATTGGAATGGCGCCACGGTTGGGAGCTGATCGAGCTGCCGACACCGGCCCCTGCTGCTGACTGGCGCACATTTAAGCGTGCGCTCTTGAGCCATCCTGAGATCAACTCCCTGCTCAATGGCGGCATCGCTGCAGCCCCTGCAGCGGCTCTAAGCCTGCCTGCGACGCTGCTGAATGCTGCCGGTGGCGATGTTGCGGATTTCCGCTCTGCATGGCTGAGCATGCGCAGGCTGGGTCTGGTGAGCCCTGAACTGCTCCAGGAGGTGCGTGCGCTGGCGATCAGCAGCAACCTGCCCGAGGCCTTTGTGGAGGCACTGGGCGGTGGTGCTCAGCCAGCTGCACAGTATCTGGGGCAGGAGTGGATGGACGACGCAGGCCAGCTGTGGCGTGTCGAGCAATCACGCGGCGAGGATGGCCAGTTCCTTCCGGATGACCCGATGACGCTTGAACGCGAGTCGCTCTACTGGGTCGAGGTGACGGAATGAGCATCATCTACATCAACCCGTATCGGTTCGCGGCGGCAGGGCCAACAGGGCCAACAGATCCCGATTTCGCAAATGTCTCCCTGCTGCTGCATGGCGATGGCACCAACGGCAGCACGACGATTGTTGACAGCAGCTCGTCATCGAAGACGGTGACGGCGTTTGGCAACGCGCAGATCAGTACGGCGCAAAGCAAGTTTGGTGGCAGCAGTATTGCATTCGATGGCAGTGATGATTATTTAACAGGCCCGTCAAACGACGCAGATTTCAATTTCGGAACAGGCGATTTTACAATAGAAGCGTTTGCTTACCCTGTTGAACCCAGGACCGGGACTATTTTTTGTTACAGAAGTAACAATAGCGATGGAGTGATCGTTATTCAAAACATAGGCCAGTGGTTCGCTAAGGTTGGGTATACGAGCGTCGCAGCCGGTACTGTAACCGTAAATTCGTTTTCGCACATTGCCGCAGTACGTGCATCAGGCGTCTTGACTCTGTATGTTAATGGAACTTCTGTAGGCTCGAATAGTAATGCTACTGACAATATAACAGGCTCAGCTTCGCATGTGGTAAGAATCGGAGCGCTGTCTGAAACACCTTCATCACTTCAATGGAAAGGCCACATAGACGACCTCCGCATCACCAAAGGCGTCGCCCGCTATACCGCCAACTTCACCCCACCCACTGCGCCGTTCCCTGACGCCTGATGACCACCACCCTGGGCAGTGCAGCCGACTGCACGATTAGGCTGAGTCAGGTGGGGCGATAGCCATGGCATTCACCGAAGACCTAGACCTGTTCCTAAACACCGACGAGCACGCTGTACCGGTGACAGCTGGCAGCGTCTCAGGCAATGGCATCCTCGACATGCCCAGCGAGACGATCGCCGGCGGCATGGTGGTGAGCACTGACTACACCCTGACCTGCCGCACTGATCAGTTCGGCGATCTGATGCACGGCGCTGGCATCAACGTCGACGGCTACCCTTACAAGCTGCTCGGGCCTCCGATGCTGCTGGATGACGGCGCATTCTGCAGCCTGACCCTAGAGCGGCTCGCCACACCAGAGCAGAGCACGTCAGACCCGGCCGTACTTGATGGCGACAGCGTGGGAACCACCAGCACCGTGGTAATGGATGGAGGCAACGCGAGCACGACCTACATTGAGGGCAACGTGCTCGACAGCGGCGGCGCATGACGACCTTCACCCGTTTCAAGCTGCGCAATGACACAGCCGCTGATTGGACCGCAGCGAATCCTGTCCTGCTGCTGGGCGAGATCGGCGTCGAGACTGACACCCGCCGATACAAGATCGGTGATGGCACGACCGCATGGTCGAGCCTGAGCTACTACATCGAAGGCGTACTGGCACGCGGCCAGGCCAGCAAAACCACAAGCGGCACCATCGCCATCACAAGCGCCGGCACCTACCAAAGCACCGGACTCACGGCGACGCTTGACAGCGCAACCGACTACCAGGTGGTGCTGGGCACTAACGATACGTTTGGCCTGAAGAACGACAGCGGCGCAACCAAGCTGTTCATGGTTCAGGCCAGCATGGATGCCTATGCCGGCAATAACCACACGCTCGGCATCAAGCTGGCTAAGAACGGCGTCGGCATTGATCAGTCCGAGTGCCGCGCTTTCAGCGGCTCCACGGGGCAGATTGCAAAGCTCTTTTGCTTCTGGATGGTTGAGCTCGCTGATGGCGATGAAATCGCGCTTTATGTGGCCAACATCAACGACACAACTACGATCCAATTCCAGCGCGGCCGCATCAGCGCGATCGAGGTGCGCAGCTGATGGCCAGCATCCGTGAGCAAATCCTCGCCGCCCTGACCAGCATCCTGGGCTCCACCACCGGCGTCACGGCGGTCTACCGCAGCAGGGCAGCAGCAATCGCTCGTGCTGAGGCTCCCGTGTTGATCGTGCAGCCTGGCCCCGGTCGCGCACAGAGGCACAGCACCTGCAAGCTGCACCACACCATGGACGTGGAGGTGATCGTTCACACCCGGGGGGACATCCCCGACGTGCTGGTGGATCCGATCATTATCTCGGCCCATGCGCTGCTGATGGCTGATACCACCATCGGCGGCCTGGCCACTGACATCGTGCCGACAAACGACAATCCCCAGCTCGATCCTGCAGACCTCAGCTCGATGTGGTGGGTCCACGTTTACGAGGTGCAATACAGGACGCGGGAGGGCGACCTGACGCAGGCTTGATACCGTTGGGCATCGCATCCTGCCCATGGCCAAGAAGTCAGCCCCAATCCCGCCACGGCCAACAGAGGGCGGATCGTATGAGCTGGTGAACAACGAGTGGGTCTGCGTCAGGCGCACAGCGCAGCCTGGTGAGGCATTGCCGGAGCCGGAGCCCCTTGTCTGCCCTGCCCCCGTGGCCTGTCAGAATGAGCCGGAGCCTTCCCCTGTTCCCGACCCGGAGTAACCAATGGCCCTGTGGAGAAACCGACTGGCCTTGGTGAAGGCCGAAAGCGTCTACGGCACCAATCCCACACCAGCGGCGACTGATGCGCTGCTGTTCACCGAGCTCGATGTCACGCCCCTGGAGATGGAGCTGATCGAGCGCGAGACGATCCAGAGCTACTTCGGCAACCGCCAGAACGTCATCGGCCAGCGTTCAGTGCCGATCAGCGCCACGGTTGAGCTCGCTGGTTCCGGCACCGCTGGCACAGCCCCGCGCTATGGCCCGATGCTGACTGCTTCCGGCCTGGGCGAGACGATCGTATCTGCGACCAGCGTCACCTACGCCCCGGTGAGTGATAGCTTCGACAGCTACACAATGCAGTTCTTCATCGACAACGGCAGCGAGCAGGCCATCACCGGCATTCGCGGCTCGTTCGACATGAGCTTGTCGACCGGCGCAATCCCCACGATTGCGTTCAGCCATATGGGCATTTTTGGTGCTCCGACTGCGCTGTCGCTGCCAAGCCCGACCTACAGCAACCAGGCCACACCGCTCTCGGTCAATGCTGACAACACCGCCACGGTGACCGTCCATGGCTTCAGTGCCTGCATGACGGAGTTCAGCCTGAGCCTCGGCACCGAGATGACGTTCGAGCAAAAGGCTGGCTGCACCAAGCAAGTCCGCCTGACCGATCGCCGCACCACCGGCTCGATCACCATCGAGCTGCCGGCGTTCGCCACGAAGGACTTCATCGCTGCCGTCAACGCTCAGACCGAGGCAACCATCACCTGGGTTCATGGCAGCAGTGCCGGCAACATCATCACCTTCACGGCTGATCAGACCGCTTTCGACTCTCCGACCTATGTCGAGAGCGACAGCGTGACGCATATCACCCTGCCGTTCCGCTGCCTGCCATCCTCGGCCGGCAACGACGACTTCACCCTGGCGTTCACCTGACCCAGGGCCAGACCACCCCACACCACCCCCACTGATCCATGGCACTTGTTCTCAAGCAGAAAGAGCCTTACTCCTGGCCCGTCAAGATCACCCTCCCGACCGATGGAGGCAAGCGCATCACCGAGACCTTCACCGCTACCTTCGCGTGGCTGAAGCAGTCCAGGATCGACGAGATCAAGCGCCTGGCCGATCGGCTCGATGCTGGCCGCTACAGCTCAGACGATGAGGAGACCGAAGGCCTGACCAACATCAGCGCCTGCCGCGAGATCCTGATCGATTGGTCTGACGTTGTGGACGATGACGGAGACGAGGTGCCATTCACCGCTCAGGCGTTGACAGAGCTGGTCGAGATTCCGACCGTGGCAGCTCAGATCGTGATGCAGTGGGCCAAGTCCCTCGACGCGGCGAAGAAAAAAAACTGACGGGCGCTGTTGACTGGTGGTGGCAAGCCAGCAACAGCGCAGGCGCTGACATGGAGGAGCAGCTGGCCCGCTACGGGCTGGATGAGTCATTCCTGCCAGAGCACATCCGCAAGCCTGCCGACGTGGCGGTCTGGCCCGAGCACGAGACTGACGTGCGTCTGTTCTTAGGCATGACGACGCAATGGAGGGCCGGCCCTGCTGGGTTGCTGGGCTTTGACTATGGCGTCTTATTCGAGATGATGCGGATTTACAATGTACGGGACCGTCGCCAGTCATTGGAGAATCTGCAGGTGATGGAAGCCCACGCACTCCAACTGATTGACGAGGCAGGCAAGAAAGCGGCGAGGCAGCGGCCATGAACATGGATGCCATTCTGCGGATCTCCGCGAAGATCACCGGCCTGGCGGACCTGGGCAAGCTGCAGAAGGGCCTGGTCGGCATCGAGGGCGCCGCCAGAGACGTGAGAGGCGCCATTGGCACCGTCGTATCGTCTGCGTCGTTCCAGGCCACTGCAGCGGCTGCTGCGGGACTCTCGGCGGGCCTGGCGCTGGCGGCTCGTGAGGCAATGCGCTTCGAGAGCAGCATGGCCGACGTTCGGAAGGTGGTGAGCGGCCTGGAGTCGGAGACGGCGTTCAAGGAGATCCAGAACGAGATCCTGGATCTGACAAAGACGATCCCGGTGGCCGCTGAGGGCTTCGCTGAGATTTACGCGGCAGCGGGCCAGTCAGGCATCGCCCGCGAGGAGCTGAAGGACTTTGCCACGCTTGTGGCCCAGGTCGGCATTGCGTTCGACATGACAGCCGCTGACGCAGGGACGGCGCTGTCCCAGATGCGCGTGGCGCTGGGAATGAGCACCGAGGAGCTGCGTTCGTTCGCAGACCAGATGAACTACGTCAGCAATAACAGCGGCGCTACGGCGTCGAACCTGGTCGAGTTCATGAAGAGGGCCGGCTCCGCTGGCAAGATTGCCGGCTTTGCCGCGTCTGAGACCATGGCTCTCGGTGCTGCCATGATCCAGGCCGGCGCGGAGTCTGAGGTCGCAGCCACCAGCTTCCGCAACCTGGTGAGGGCGCTGAGCGCTGGCCCGAACATGACGGACAAGCAGATCGGCGCACTGAACCGGCTGGGCTATGCGCTGCAGGACGCAGGCGCCTATGAGGCAGAACTGACCAGGGCCGTGGAGCGCGAGTCACAGGCTCGTGTGGACATCGCCCGAGACGAAACCGATCAGCTGCGCAAAGAGATCGACCGGCGCTACCGGGACCAGCTAACGGCGATCCAGGACAGCGTGAGCGATGAGTTTGACGCAGCCGAGGATGGCATCAGGGACCGCTCTGATGCACAGATCAAGGCGCTGAGGCGAGAGCAGGAACAGCTGACCCGAGCAGCGCGAGATCGAGCCAGGGCCACCAACACCGACAGCCAGCGGGAGGTGGACCGGATCAACGATGCTTACGAGGCTCGGATCGACATCATCCGGGACAACGTTGAGAGGCAGCTCAAGATTCAGCGCAGGGCTGAGCGCGATCGCTTGACCCGCATCCGAGACGAGATGGACGACCGGAAGCAGATAGAGGTGGAAGCCGTCGAGGATCGGCAGAAGGCAGTCGAAGCGGCGGAAAACGCCATGCTGGCCAAGCAGAAGGAGGCGGCCAAGGTCAGGGCGCAAGAGCTGGCGGCATCGTCAGCGCAGGCCTTCGCTGATCGCTTCCAGCAGGACGCCATCGGGCTTGTGTCTGAAGTGTTCTCGCGCATTGCCGCGCTGCCCCAGGCTCAGCAGATCAGCCTGCTGTCCAGCCTGTTCGGTGATGAGGCAAGAGCCCTGGCTCCGCTGCTGGGGAACCTTGACGAGATGCAGCGGCTGATCGCACTGGCTGGTGATGAGACGTCCGCCGCTGGGTCTGTGCTGCAAGAGTTCGGCGTGCGATCGGAGACCACGGCAAACAAGCTGCAGCTGATGAACAACCAGCTGAAGATCAGCCAGATCGCCATAGGCAGCGAGGTGCTCGGAGCCATGCAGAAGCTAGACAAGCCGTTTGGCGCGATTCTGAACAGGGTCGCGGACTTCGTGACCGCTCACCCGACGGTTTCCGCTGGGTTGATCGCCATTGCTGGCGGCCTAAGCGCCATTGTCGTGCTGGCCCCTGGCATCGCGACCGTCGTCGGCGCTCTTAAGGCACTGGCAGGCCTGAAGATCGCCGCCACCATCGCCGGCTATGCGGCCCTGCTGCTGCCGATCAAGACCGGCATTGCTGGCATTGTTGCCGGCCTGCAGACATTGGCCGCTTTCGTTGCTCCGTGGGCTGCGGGCATCGTTGCAAGCGTTCTAGGAGCGTTCAAGGGGATCCTGGCGGCGATCGGCACCGTGCTCACCGGCCCGGTTGGGATCGTAGTGCTGGTCACCGCTGCCCTGGTGGGCATCGTTTACATCTTCCGTGAGCAGATCAGCGCGATCATCACTGGCATAGGTGAGTTCCTGAACAACGCGTCGAATCTGCTGATCGAGGGCTTTAAGGCGCTGGCTCAGGCTTACGTTGACTACTACGTCACTCCAATGCTGGAGTTTGCGAAGGACCTGTGGGACAAGATCACAGGATTCGCCCAGGCCGCATGGGATGGCACGGTCAACCTGTTCAACACGCTGGCCGATGCGCTGAAGGCGCCGTTTATTGCCGTCAGCCAAATGATCCAGAACGTGTGGAACGGCATCCTGACGTTCGTCACCAACAGCCTGAACAGCTTCATCCAGAAGGTGAACTTCGCCATTGACCTGGCGAGACGGGTTGGCGTCAAAATCCCCAACATTCCCCCGGTCCCCGGCCCGCAACAGCAGCAGATCCCCACCTACGCACAAGGCGGTGTTGTCACCAAGCCGACACTGGCGCTCGTGGGTGATGGCGGCGAACCGGAGTACATCATCCCGCAGAGCAAGATGAGGGCCACGGCCCTGAACTACCTGCAGTCCCCCGGAGGTGGCGGCAGCGTTGCGATGCAGCCGGCCCAGATCAACATCACCACCGGCCCTGTGATGCAGGCTGATGGCCAGAACTGGGTGACCATGCAGGACCTGCAGAGGGCGATGCGTGCCACTGAATCGGCCACCATGGCCCGGCTGCGCACCTATGCCGGTCGTCGTGCTGTGGGGGTTGCCTGATGGCCAGAGCACAGTCTCAGTTCCTGCGGATCTACGACTCAGCGGGCGTCACCTATCAGCGGTGGCAGAACTTCTACAGCAACGCGATCGTCTCCTGGGACAGCGCCAGCTGGGTCTATGTGGCCTTTACTGCCTCCGGTGTGGCATCAGGCGCCACGGGCGATGAGGGCGGCATCACGCTGACCATCCCGGCCACCAGCGTCGTGGTTCAGGCCGTCGACCTGGCGATGGAGCAGGCGCGACTGTTCGAGGTGAAGACCTACGAGTTCGACCCCGTGGCGGATGGTGTCAGTTCACCACCGGCTGGGCAGACGCTGATCTCCACGTTCCTGGGTGAGATCACCAGCGCATCTGAGGCCGGCTTTGAGTTCACACTGCAGATGGGCAGCAGCCTGTCACCTGTCGGCGCTCAGTTCCCGCCGCGCACGATGACAAACAATCTGATCGGCATGGGGATGCAGTTCTGATGGGCAGCTATTACGAGAGAAGCCCGGAATTCCTGAAGCGTCAGCAAGAGCGGCGAGAGCGTATTGAAGATTACTTCGCGAGCGGTGGGGTGGCGTCCAGTGGCGCAACAGGCAGAGGCTCCACGATCGCCGTCGGCAGCATTGCAGCTGCGGAGGTGCAGCCACCTAACGCTGTAGGACCGGCCCAGGGAGCCCAGGGAGAGCTCTGCGGCAGGCAGCAGGCAGCCGTCATCGGTCAGGCCGTCCCGATCGTCTTCGCGCGGCGTGTGGGCGATCGAGGCGGCGTGTTCATCACACCACCGGCAACCGATGCTCGATACGAGAACGACGCCAGCAACAACCTCACGGCGAGCTATCACCTGATTCTGGGCGATGGCCCGATGGGCAGCGTTCAGGTGCGCGATGTGTTCCAGTGCACCTGCCGTGTCGGATCGTTCACGCAGACCTACAACCGGAGGGCAGGTGACTGGGACCCCGGCAACTTCCTAGTGGAGCGCGAGGGTTACACCCTCCAGAACGTACCGGACTACTGCGGCAGCAAGGGCACCGGCGAGGGGATGACGACCTTCAGCTACGAGAACTCCTACCCGGACGGATCGGGCGACTGGGCGCTCGAGGTGCAAGTCTTCATCCGCGAGGGCCGGACGGTCACCAGGCTGGCCGATAGCGTCTCAGGCCCCAGCAGCAACTTTGCCGACCTGTTCAGGTTGGCCATGGAGGTGAGTGCGAAGCTCCCGGCCGACATGATCGACACGGCGCGGCTGCAGACCGCTGCGCTGTTCCTCGATGCGAACCAGCTCTACTGCGACATCGCAGTCA